>OGJK01000554.1_pt1 | contig 39896 bp, 39 predicted proteins | sample 1571961 | NCBI WGS metagenome assembly OGJK01 (sample SAMEA2582120, study PRJEB24529) | metagenome | biome: Human gut stool | place: China | collected 2011 | reverse complement strand
TGAGATGTTTTTTGATACCCTTAGGTGGCTAACTTCATTTTAGAACTTTCCATTTCTCCTAGTCCACTAAAATAATATTTTAAAATAGAAAAAAAGAGCCGTAAATCAGCTCTCTTTTATTAGTCTTCGATTTCATTTTCTGTCAATTGTGCAGCATCAGAAATGTATTGTTTGTATTTATCGTCTTTAGCCAGTTTTTTAATAACTTTGTTAACTGTTTTAACCATTTCGCCACTACCTTTTGGCATCGCTACTGCTTTGGCATCTCCATCACTGGTTTTTAGAGCAAAACCTGCAAGAGCAATATCTGAGTTTTGTGACAAGTAACCTTCAGCAACTGGTTTTTCAAGGTCAACCGCTTGAACTTGGCCAGATTTCAATTCATTAATGGCTTCACCCATTGCTGTTAGAGAAACGATTTTTGAATCTTTCAATTGGTCTTTAGCCAAACCTTCTTCGATAGTTCCTTTTTGAACTGCTACTTTTTGACCTGACAAGCTACTAATTGAAGTGAATTTATCAAGGTTGCTTGTTTTGACAAGAATGGCATTTTCAGTCTCGTAGTACGGATCTGAAAAATCATAAGCGTTTTTACGTTCTTTAGTTGCTGACAAACCAGAAATCGCAATATCAGCTTTACCAGTTTGAAGACTTGAAAGGACGTTATCAAAACTCATTGAAGACAATTCAAGTTTAACGCCAAGTTCGTCAGCAATGGCTTTCGCCAACTCAACATCAGCACCGACAATAGTATCTTTGCCATTAACCAAAGTTTTAAACTCAAATGGTGCATAGTCTGGACTGATTGCAACAACTAATTTACCTTTTTTAACCACTTTTTCTTGCAAGTTTTCATTTGATGAAGATCCACAAGCTGCCAAGGCAAAAACAGAGACAAACGTAAGTGCCCCTAGAACAAGCTTTTTAATTTTCATATTTATTCTCTCTTCTCTTAATATTATCTCTATTTTATCCATTTTCGAACGATTAGTCAATGATTTTTGAATAAAAATTCATTCATTTAAACATAAAGATAGTAACTCTAGTCCCTTTTCTAAAGTCTCTTTTTTACATGAATATCCTAATCTAACATATCCTTCTCGCTCAAAACGGTTTCCAGGAACCAATAAGACACCGTAATTTTTGAGCAAAGTCAGGCAAAATTCTTCAATTGGACAATCAACCTCCAATTTGACAAATGAAGTCGGCACTTCTGCTGGTCTTATATAGGAAGCTTTTTTCTCTTTTTTTATCCATTTGTCAAGAATTTCAAGGTTCTGTCTGATGATTTTGCGATTACGCTCTAGAATTACGTCCTTATGTTTCAAAGCTAAGCTAGCAACCATATCGTCAAACACACCCGCACAAATCATGGTATAGTCGCGATAATCACGCAAAATATCAGTCACTTCATCACAAGCGGCCACCCAGCCGACACGAATTCCTGGCAGTGAAAAGGTCTTAGAAAGACTATTTACCGAAATTCCCTTTTCATACAAATCAATAATCGACGAAACTTTTGTGTCCGTAAAAGGACGATAAACCTCATCAGCCAAAATATAAGCTCCGCAAGACCTAGCAATAGCGATCAACTCACGCAGATAGTCATCATCCATAACAGCACCCGTCGGGTTATTGGCGTTATTAATGCAAATCATTTTGGTATTTGAACGAATCAATTGACGAAGTTCTGCTAAATCTGGTAACCACTTATTTTCTTCACGGACCTGCCATAAATCAACATCTGCTCCCAAAGATTTTGGAATATCATAAAGTTGTTGGTAAGTTGGATACAAAGAAATCACATGATCCCCAGGTTCAATCAAACCGTACAAGACCAACATATTGGCACCCGTGGCACCGTTAGTTTGGAGAATTTGATTTTCAGTCACAGATTCATATAATTGACTGACCGCCTTTTTAAATTCTGGCGAGCCTTCAATCCAGCCATAATTTAATTTTTTAGCAAGTAATTCCTGATAAAAAGATGTTTCAGATTCCCTTGTCAATTCAAATAACTCTTGCAATGTTAGAGCTTCTATTGACACACCTGCAATGTCATACACTGCTTCTCTTTCGTGGCTATTGAGCCATTCTTCAACTCCAAATCGTGGTAATTTCATCGCTTACCTCTTTTGACTTTCTAAGATTATTTTACCATTCATAAGGAAAAACTGAGAGCAATAACCCTCAGTTTCCTTTCACTTCATTATTCTGACTCAGAACTACTTTGCGTGTAAGTCGAAGCTTTTTCAATCCATGCATCAAACTCCCCTGATTTCTTAGCTTTCTTGATAACTTTATTCACAGAAGCAATTAACTTTTTATCAGTTCCTTTAGCAAAGGCTACAGCATAAGCATCTGTATCAGTTGATTTCAATGGCATATCTGCGATGGCTAAATCAGGATTTTGAGAAATATAGCCCTCAGCAATCGCTTTTTCTAGCACAACTGCCTGAAGTTGATTATTTTTCAATTCATTAATCATTTCACCATTTGAAGTTAGTGAAACTAGACTTGAACTTGGTAATTGGTCTTTGGCAATGTTCTCTTGAATTGACCCTTTTTGTGCACCAACAGATTTTCCTGCCAAGCTTTCAAGACTTGTATAAGTCGCTAAATCAGCTTTTTTAAGAATCACGACATTTTCTGCTTCATAATAAGCATCTGAGAACTCGTAAGCTTTTTTACGTTCATCTGTCACTGAAATTCCCGCAATAGCGATATCAGCTTTACCAGAAGTCACAGAAGCGAGAACGTTATTGAAGGACATCACTGAAAAATCAGCTTTAACATCCAATTCTTTAGCAATTGCCTTAGCTAGTTCAATATCTGCACCAACCAAGGTATCTTTTCCATCAATTAAAGTTTTAAATTCAAAAGGTGCAAATTCTGATTCCGTCGCTATGACGATTTTACCTTTATTTTGAATACTTTTTTGACTTGTTCCTGACGTTGAACAAGCTGTCATCGTTCCTAATGCTAAAAGTAGAAACAAACCTCCTAAAAACTTCTTCATAACATTTTCTTCTTAGTTACTTGATTCATTAGTTGACAAAGCATAAGCTTCTTGAACAAATTGATCAATTTTTCCTGAATCTTTCAAGTCTTTGATAACTTTATTGACCTCTTTAGTCAATTTGTCGTCACCTTTAGGAAGGGCTACAGCATAAGCGTCGGCCTCATCATTTTTCAACTTGATATTAGCAATTGTCAAATCATCGTTATTAGCAGCGTAGCCTTCTGCAATTGGTTTTTCAAGGACAACTGCTTGGATTTGACCATTTTTCAATTCATTAATCATTTCGCCATTTTGTGTCAAAGCAACAACTTTTGAACCTTTCAATTGTTCAGAAGCCACATTTTCTTGGATAGATCCTTTTTGAGTTCCGACAGACAAACCAGCTAATGAACTTGTTTTTGTATATTTATCAACGTCTGTTTTCTTAATCAATACAACATTTTCTGATTCGTAATAAGCTTCTGAGAAATTATAAGCTTTTTTACGTTCAGGCGTTGCTGAAATACCTGAGATAGCCACATCAGCTTTACCTGATTGAAGACTTGCCAAAACATTGTTAAATGACATTGAAGAGAATTTAACTTTAACACCAAGCTCTTCACCGATAGCTTTTGCAATCTCTACATCCGCACCAACAATAGTATCTTTGCCATCAACTAAAGTTTTAAATTCAAAAGGAGCGAATTCTGGATTCATAGCAACGACAAGAGTTCCTTTATCTTTAATATCTGAAACTGATGTATCTTTTTGATTTCCTGAGCCACAAGCTGTCAATAGAAAAGCTGAAGCAACAAGAGCTAACCCACCAAACATTTTACTTACTTTCATAGTCATTTTCTCTTTTCTTTTTTGATATGTATACATTTTATTTAATATTTATACATTTGTCAACCCTTTTTTTATAAAAATTCATTATTTTTGTATTTTTTTGTATATACATAAAACGCGAGGTCTTTTTATCAACCTCGCGTTCTTGTTTATACTCTATTTAATCTTATTTGCTGTGCCAGATTTCATCGTTGTATTGTTCGATTGTACGGTCTGATGAGAAGAAACCAGCCTTAGCAATATTTTTGATAACTTTAGTCATCCAAGATTTTTGATCTTCGTAATCAGCAAGCATTTGTTCTTTAACAGCAATGTATTCTTTAAGGTCAATCAAAGTCATGAACCAATCTTTGTTAATCAATTCATTATAGAGACGTTCAAGACGTTCAGCATTACCATGTTTAACCAATTCATCACTAACAATAAAGTCTACTGCTTCTTTGATGACAGGATCATTTTCATAGTAATCAGTTGCTACGTAACCTTGAGTTGCATAAAGATCAATGATTGTATCTGAATCTTTACCAAATATGTAAATATTTTCACTACCTACAAGTTCTGCGATTTCAACGTTTGCACCGTCCATGGTACCAAGTGTCAATGCACCATTCAACATGAATTTCATGTTACCAGTACCTGAAGCTTCTTTAGAAGCAAGAGAGATTTGTTCTGAAATATCTGTCGCAGGAATCAAGTGTTCAGCTACAGTAACATTGTAGTTTTCAACTAAGTGAACATTTAGGTATTTGTTTACTTCTGGGTCGTTGTTAATCAATTCAGACAAGCAAAGAATCAAGTGAATAACATCTTGTGCAATGATGTATGCTGGTGCTGCTTTACCACCAAAGATAACAGTAATTTTACGTTCTGGTAGGTTACCACGTTTGATTTCAAGGTATTTATGAATAACATAAAGAGCATTCATTTGTTGACGTTTGTACTCATGGAAGCGCTTGATTTGTGTATCAATAATTGAGTTTTCATCAAGGTCAATACCTTTATTATCTTTAAGGTAACGTTTAAGCGCCAATTTGTTATTGTGTTTGATTTCAGCAAGTTTTGCATGAACAGCTTCATCGTCAGCATAAGCAAGTAATTTTTCAAGCTTAGTAGCATCAGTAAGATATTCATCACCGATAAGCTCTTTAAGGTAATCCGCTAAATTTTGGTTAGCAAATTCAAGCCAACGACGGAATGTGATACCGTTTGTTTTGTTGTTGAATTTTTCAGGGTAAATGTCATAGAATGGTTTCAATTCACTGTTTTTAAGGATTTCAGTGTGAAGTGCAGCTACCCCGTTTACAGAAGTTGAGAAGTGAATATCCATGTGAGCCATGTGAACACGACCTGAATCATCAATGATTTGAACAGCTGGATCTGAATATTGGCTAGCAACAATTTTGTTTAGTTTTTCAATGATTGTTACCAAGTGAGGGACAACTTCATTGAGGTAATCAAGAGGCCATTTTTCAAGTGCTTCTGCCAAGATTGTGTGGTTAGTATAACCAACCATACTTTTCACGATTGATACAGCTTCATCAAAATCGATACCGTGTTTTTCAGTCAAGAGACGAATCAATTCAGGAATAACCATTGATGGGTGAGTATCATTGATTTGAACATAAGCATAATCAGCTAAGTCATGCAAGTTTGAACCACGTTCAAGAGCTTCATCAATCAATAATTGTGCAGCATTTGATACCATGAAGTATTGTTGATAGATACGAAGCAATTCACCATTACGGTCTGAATCATCTGGGTAAAGGAAGAGTGTCAAGTTCTTCTTGATTTCAGTCTTATCAAATGAAATACCATCGTGAATCAAACCGTAGTCAAGCCCATCAATATCAAATAAGTTCAAGTAGTTTTTAGTATCACGTTTGTAACCAAGAACATCAATACGGTCAAGACGAGATTTAAGTGTAAAATCTTTAAATGGAACATCGTAGCTGATGTCAGTTGGTACAAGCCATGAATCTTTTTCAATCCAGTAGTTAGCTTCTGCTTCTTGTTGGTTATCATCGAAGACTTGTTTGAATAGACCACAGTGGTAGTTAAGTCCAACACCTTCACCATTGATACCAAGAGTTGACATTGAATCGATGAAACATGCTGCCAAACGACCAAGACCACCATTACCAAGTGATGGTTCAATTTCGACATCTTCTACTTCTGCGATTGATTTACCTGCTGCAGCTAGTTCAGCTTTAACATCTTTATAGATACCAAGGTTAATCAAGTTATTTGACAAAAGTTTACCAATAAGAAATTCAGCAGAAATGTAGTAAACTTTGCGTTTAGCTGTATTTTTTGGTTTTTCGGCAGCTAATTCTTTAACGTAGTGCAAAAGCGCTACATAGATATCTTCATTGCTCAATTCAGCAAGTTTTTGGCCTTTTGAAGTTACGTAATCTGTAAATTTAGTTGTCATTATAATATCCCTTTTTCTTTTTTATTTAAATGTATTTTTGCGGCAATATAGTGCTGTAATGTCTTTCAAGAATGCTTTGCGTTCATCTGTCAAATCTTCTTTTAACATACGCCATTGCCAGTTGCCACCAACAGTATTTGGAATGTTCATGCGAGACTCAGCTGGTTTGTCTAGGATGTCTTGCATAGTTGCAATTGCAATATCACTAACCGTTGCAAACAAGGTACGAAGCATTGTTTGTGTGATTGGTTCGCCTTCATGACGATGTGTATAAGCATCAACAAATGCTTTTTGTTCATCAGTCAAGTTGTCATACCAACCATTAACCACTTCATTATCATGTGTGCCATTATAAGCAACGCTATTTTTATTGCAGTTATGTGGAGCATCGATACTCTTACCTTCGGTATCATAGAAACCAAATTCAAGAATCTTCATACCTGGAAAAGCAGTGTCAGTTAACAATTGCTCAGCTTTGGCATCAATATAACCGAGGTTTTCTGCAATAATAGGAAGTTCGCCAAGCTCGTCACGTACGACATCAAACAAAGCGCGTCCTGGACCAGGTTGCCAGCTACCATCATTTGCAGTTTCGTAATCGCCACGAATTTCCCAATAATCTGAGAAACCTTTAAAGTGGTCAATACGAAGAAGGTCGTAGAGCTTAATCCCCTCTTTAATACGGTAAACCCACCAAGCATAATTTGTTTTCTTGTGGTTTTCCCAATCATAAATTGGATTTCCCCAAAGTTGACCATCATCACTGAATGAATCCGCAGGAACACCAGCAATACAAAGTGGGTTCTTTTCAGCATCAACTTTGAAAAGTTCAGGCATTGTCCAAACCTCTACACTATCAGCAGAAATGTAGATTGGCATATCACCAATAATCTTAATGCCTTTTTCATTAGCATAAGCTTTTAAATCAGCCCATTGTTGGTAGAAGAAATATTGAGTGACTTTATGATAAGTAATCGCATCTTTTAGTTTTTCGCGATAAGCATCAAGAGCTGCCTCTTCACGGCGAACAACTGCTTTATCATCCCATTCTTGCAAAGCTTTATTTCCAAAGAACTCTTTGATTGCCATGAATTCTGCGTAATCTTTTACCCAACTTGCTTCTTTTTCAAACTCAGCTAAAGCTTTTTGGTTATCAGAATTTTGCATAAATTCTGCAACTGCTTTCTCCAAAATTGGACGTCGTGCTTCGAAGATACGAGCATAATCTACGTTTTCTAAATCATCTCCGAAGTTAACTGTTTCAAAATCTTCTTTTGCCAAGTAACCTTGTTTACAAAGCAATTCTAAGTCAATTAAATGTGTGTTCCCAGCTGTCGCTGAGAATGATTGATAAGGGGAATCACCATAACTTGTCGTTGTTAATGGTAGGATTTGCCAATATGTTTGGTCAGTTTCAACCAAGAAATCAACAAAGTTATAAGCTTCTTGACCAAATGTTCCCACCCCTTGTTTGCCGGGTAATGATGTGATATGCATCAGTACACCACTTGCACGTTTTTCCATATGTTTTCTCCTTTATCAACGATCTTTACACTGCAAATTATAACGCAAGCGTTTGCGTAAGTCAATCATTTTTTGCAAAAAAAAATAAAAAAACACCTCAACTGCTAAAACTAATAGCAATTAAGGCGTTTATTTTCATTCATAAAAACCGCTAGAAAGGGAATTTATTTGTCTTCAATATGCAATTGACGGACACTTTCACGCTCTCTCAAGGTAAAAGGAACAATGATTTTTTCGGTAATCGCCGTTTCAGGAGATTTAATCAATTCGACCAATCGTCTGAAACTAGTTCGACCTAAATTAGCAACATTAATATCAAATGTTGTCATATAAGGGTGAATCAAAGTGGAATAGGCTGAGTTATTGAAAGTGATAATTGAAATATCATCAGGAACCTTCAATTGATAATAAGACAAGAACTGTGCTAATCGAACTGAAATTGTATCAGCAATCACAATCAGAGCCGTTGCTTTACTTGATTCAATTTTTTCAATTAATGCTTCCAGAATCATTGGATCTCTACGATCGAACAAAACTGCTTTATCGCTTGTCAGACCAAATTTTTCCATGCCTCGAAGGTAACCAAAATAACGTTCTGATGACACTTCAGATTTTAAATCATCCGTAACAAATAGAATCTCACGATGTCCTTTTTGATAAAGATATTCAACTGCTTTTTTACCCATCAATTGGTTATCATTATCTATATGAATAATATCATTTTCGAAACCTTCGGGAGCACCGACAATCACAAAAGGTACATTATTATCCATTAAATACTTACGAACTGGATCTTCTGGATCAGAGTATAAGATAATAAATCCATCTACACGTTTTTGGCGATACATTAATTTTACTTGTTCTTCTAATTCATCAACTGTCATACCGGTTGCAATAGAAACTGTAAAATCATTTAATTTCGCTTCGCTAGTTATAGTAGAAAGAATTTGCATAAAGAATGGTTCGTTTAAACGATCTGGTGTGATTAACGGTGGAAAGATCAAACCAACATTATACGTTAGCCCACTGGCTAACATTTGGGCAGCCACATTAGGAACATAACCTAACTCTGCCATCGCTTTCCGAACTTTGTCTTTTGTTTTCTGAGAAATGGATTTATTATCCTTCAAAACACGGCTAACCGTCGAAGGATTGACGCCAGCTTTAGCCGCTACATCTTTAATTGTAACCATCTAAGTCTCCTTTGCATCTTACATTTTATAAAAGATTTACTGTACTGACAAGGTTTTAGAGGTAAAAACTCTTATTTTTATCCCCTATTATACATAAATAAGATATTTCTGCAATTGTTTGCCCTATTTTGTGATATTTTTTAGAAAAATATTGTTTTTTCAAGCTATTTTATAGTAAAAACTGACCAATATATATCAGATTAACGCACTTATTATCACTTTCTTTGTTTGACCTTTTAAGTTTTTTAAACTTTTTTACAAAAAACGCTTGACATTAACTGCAAACGGTTGCATAATATAGGTGTAAATAATATTACTAATCTTTCTCTAGGAGGGGAAACTCATGAAGAAGAACACATGGAAAAAAATGGTCCTTGCTGGTGCAGGTTTAACACTTGCTGGAAGCGTTTTAGTTGCTTGTTCAAATAACTCATCAACTAAATCATCTTCTGCCTCTGACAGCAAGACAATCAAACTTTGGGTACCAACTGGCGCTAAAAAATCTTACACTGCTATTGTTAAAGATTTCGAAAAAGAATCTGGTTACACAGTTAAGATGGTTGAATCAAACGATTCAAAAGCACAAGAAAACGTTAAGAAAGACCCACAAAAAGCTGCTGATGTCTTTTCACTTCCACACGATCAACTTGGTCAACTAGTTGAATCTGGTGTTATCCAAGAAGTTCCTGAAAATTATGCCAAAGAAATTGCTACTAACGATACTGATCAAGCAATAGCTGGTGCAAAATACAAAGGTAAAACATACGCCTTCCCATTCGGTATTGAATCACAAGTTCTCTTCTATAATAAGTCTAAACTTTCTGCAGAAGATGTTACTAACTATGAAACAATTACAAGCAAAGCTACATTTGGTGCTACTTTCAAACAAATGAATGCTTACGCTACTGCCCCACTTTTCATGTCAGTTGGTTGCACATTATTCGGAGAAAACGGTGAAACAGTTGATGGCACAAACTGGGGTAACGAAGCTGGTGTATCTGTTCTTCAATGGATTGCTGATCAAAAATCAAACAAAGGTTTCGTTAACTTGACTGCTGAAAATGCAATGTCTAAATTCGGTGACGGAAGCGTTGCTTCACTTGAATCTGGCCCTTGGGATCTTAAAGCTGCACAAGACGCTGTTGGTAAAGATAATCTTGGTATCGCTGTTTATCCAAAAATCTCAATCGGCGGTAACGAAGTACAACAAAAAGCTTTCCTTGGTGTGAAACTCTTTGCTGTTAACCAAGCTCCTGCAGGTTCAGATACAAAACGTATCGCTGCTTCTTACAAACTTGCTTCTATGCTTACTAGCGCAGAAAGCCAAGAAAACCAATTCACTTACAAAGGTCGTAACATTATTCCTGCTAACAAAGAAGTTCAATCATCAGATAAAGTTCAATCAGATGAATTGGCTCAAGCAGTTATCAAGATGGCTTCATCATCAGACTACACAGTTGTAACACCTAAACTTAGTCAAATGACTACATTCTGGACTGAAAGCGCTGCACTTCTCAGCGATGTCTACAATGGTAAAATTCAAAGTGGTGACTACCTCGCTAAATTGCAACAATTTGACAAAGATTTAGCTAACGCTAAGTAAGATGTTCTGAAGTGGGGAGTTACATCCCCACTTTATTTTTAGGGAAACTCTTGTCGGAGTTATTACTAAGAACTTTAAGATTAAATTTTTAGCAGTGACTTCCAACAAGATTAATAAAAGGAGTTTTGTATGACTAATTCACACTATTTTGACAGTGTATCAGTTACTGAGGCTTTTAAAAAAGGAAAATTTGATACCAAACTGTCATTTCTGATTATGGGATTCTCAAATTTTTACCATAAACAGATCATTAAAGGTTGTTTGTTTTTACTATCAGAGATTCTTTTTTTAATCACTTTCTTCTCTCAGATTATTCCAAACTTGCAAGGATTAATCACTCTGGGAACACACCAACAAGGTCTTGTTGAACAAACCGTCAACGGGATTAAGATGAAAGTTGCTGTTGATGGCGATAACTCAATGTTAATGCTTATCTTCGGTCTTGCTTCTCTTATCTTCTGCCTTGTTTTTGCTTATATTTATTGGTGTAATCTTAAGAGCGCTAGAAATCTTTATGTCATCGATAAAGAAGGTTTGAAAGTTCCTACCTTTAAAGAAGACTTTGAAACATTGGCAAACGGTCGTTTCCACATGACTTTGATGGCAGTCCCAATGATTGGGGTTCTTCTCTTCACTATCTTGCCATTAATTTATATGATTTGTTTGGCTTTCACAAATTATGATCATAATCATTTACCACCGAAAAGTTTGTTTGACTGGGTTGGTTTTGCTAACTTCGGTAACATCTTTAATGGTCGTATGGCAGGAACATTCTTCCCAGTCTTGTCTTGGACATTAATTTGGGCAGTCTTTGCTACTGTTACTAACTTCTTCTTTGGTATTGTTCTTGCATTAATCATTAATACTAAAGGATTGAAATTGAAAAAAATGTGGCGTACTATCTTCGTTATCACAATTGCTGTGCCACAATTCATTTCACTTCTTATCATGAGAAACTTGCTCAGTGATGCAGGTCCAGTCAATGCATTCCTTGAAAAAATCGGACTTATCTCTGCTGCAAACCCACTGCCATTCTTGTCAGACCCACTTTGGGCTAAATTCTCAATCATCATCGTTAACATGTGGGTAGGTATTCCTGTCACAATGCTTGTCGCTTCAGGTATTATCATGAACCTTCCACAAGAACAAATAGAAGCCGCTGAAATTGATGGTGCCAATAAATTCCAAATCTTTAAATCAATCACATTCCCTCAAATCTTACTTGTGATGATGCCAAACTTGATTCAACAATTTATCGGTAACATTAACAACTTCAACGTTATTTACCTTCTTACTGGTGGTGGTCCTACTAACTCTAACTTCTACCAAGCTGGTAGCACAGACTTGCTTGTTACTTGGCTCTACAACTTAACAGTTACTGCAGCTGACTACAACCTTGCTTCTGTTATCGGTATTCTTATCTTTGTTCTTTCTGCTGTATTTAGTCTCTTGGCTTACACAAGAACAAGTTCTTACAAGGAAGGGGTTGCTAAATAATGAAAAACAAAAAAAGATTAACACTGACTTTTGTCTATATTTTATTGATTGTTTTATCAATCATCTGGCTCTTTCCAATCGTTTGGGTTGTTCTTACTAGCTTCCGTGGCGAAGGAACAGCATACGTTAACTACTTCATTCCAAAAACTTGGACGCTAGATAATTACATTAAACTATTTACTTCTGATGCCTTTCCATTTGGGCAATGGTTCTTGAATACATTATTCGTCGCTTCTGCTACTTGTGTAATTTCAACATTCATCAACGTTGCTATGGCATACTCACTTAGTCGTATCAAATTCAAACACCGCAATGGTTTCTTGAAGTTAGCACTTGTACTTAATATGTTCCCTGGTTTCATGAGTATGATTGCTGTTTACTACATCTTAAAAGCATTCAACCTTGACCAAACATTGCTTGCACTTATCCTAGTTTACTCTGCTGGTGCAGCGCTTGGATTCTACATTGCTAAAGGATTCTTTGATACAATTCCTTACTCACTTGATGAATCTGCTATGATTGATGGAGCTACTCGCGCTGACATTTTCTTTAAAATCACTCTCCCACTTTCAAAACCAATCATTGTCTACACAGCGCTTATGGCTTTCATTGGTCCTTGGATTGATTTCATCTTCGCTAAGGTTATCCTAGGTGATGCAATAAGTAAATACACTGTTGCCATCGGTCTATTCTCAATGTTGCAACAAGATACCATTAATGACTGGTTCATGTCATTCACTGCTGGTTCAGTTCTTATCGCTGTCCCAATCACATTTCTCTTCATGTTTATGCAAAAATACTACGTTGAAGGCATTACTGGTGGTTCAGTTAAATAAGAAGAAGTTCAATCACTTCTCCCCTTCTATTATTAATTATCAAAAAAAGCTTGGAACAATTGTTCCAAGCTTTTTGATTGTTTAAAATCTGGCTATTCAAATAGGAAGACAACTTATTACTCTTACCAAAATTCACGTAAGAAATCGTCTTTTAAGCGTTCACGATAAAAGAGTTCATTAAGGTCATCTTCTTCAAAAACACGTAGCAAATTTAACATATCATATGCTAAGTCAAGGTTAGGTATGTCTTTTCTAGCTACCCATTTAATTTTTCCCTCATCGGTCGAATGAACATTCCCTTCAAAATCAGAAGTTCGGTACAAGAAAACGAGATAACGTTTATCTTCTTTGGTGTACCAATGTTTCATCCCAACTAACTGAGGATTTTTAATGGTAAGTCCTGTTTCTTCTTTGACCTCACGGATAACTGATTCTACCAATCCTTCATGAGCTTCAATATGTCCTCCAGGAAGAGCATAGCCTGACCAAGAATAACGTTTTGGGTCACGAACCTGCATGACGACATTGCCTTTGCCATCTTCAATTAAGCACATATTAGTTAAAATCACATGTTGTGCACGAGACATTTTCTTACATTTTCCCTTCTAATCCATTGCTTTCAATTCCAACACCATATCACGCAATTGAGCAGCGAGCTCGAAATCAAGCATTTCAGCAGCTTCATGCATTTGTTTTTGCAATTTCTTAATAGCATCTTTGCGCTCTGCCTTGTTCATACTTGAGTAATCTGGCATATCCTCAGCCACTTCAGTATCTGTCGCTTTAGAAATAGAAATCAAATCGCGAATTTCTTTCTTAATGGTTTGCGGTACAATACCATGTTCTTCGTTGTAACGCATTTGAATCTTACGACGGCGCGCTGTTTCATCCATGGCTTTTTGCATTGATTCTGTAATCTTATCTGCGTACATGATAACATGACCTTCACTATTTCGCGCAGCACGACCAATGGTTTGAATCAGACCACGTTCATTACGGAGAAATCCTTCTTTATCCGCATCAAGAATAGCAACCAAGCTAACTTCTGGTACGTCAATCCCTTCACGCAGCAAATTAATCCCAATCAAAACATCAAAAATACCTAAACGCAAATCGCGAATAATCTCGGTACGTTCCAAAGTCTTGATATCTGAGTGCATGTATTTTACTTTGACACCCATTTCTTTGAGGTAATCCGTCAAATCTTCTGCCATTTTCTTGGTTAATGTCGTGATAAAGGTACGCTCACCTTTTTCAACACGAGCATTGATTTCACCAAGAAGGTCATCCATTTGCCCCATCGTCGGACGAACTTCCACCTCAGGATCAAGTAGCCCTGTCGGACGAATAATTTGTTCAACGACAGTATCGGTTTGTTCTAGTTCATAATCACCAGGTGTCGCTGAGACGTAAACAATTTGGTGAACATGACTTTCAAACTCTTCACGACGAAGCGGACGATTATCAAGTGCACTTGGCAAGCGGAATCCATAGTTAACCAACATTTCCTTACGTGAACGGTCACCATTGTACATTCCCTTGATTTGTCCCATGGTCATATGACTTTCATCAACCATAATCAAAAAGTCTTCTGGGAAGAAATCAAGAAGGGTAAATGGCGGCTCACCTTCTGAACGTCCATCCATATAAGAAGAATAGTTTTCAACACCATTTGTATAGCCCATCTCGCGAAGCATTTCGACATCATATTCTGTACGTTGACGAATACGCTGTGCTTCGATGAGTTTGCCTTCAGCTTCGAACTGCTTAACCTGATCTTCCATTTCTGCTAGGATTTTTTGAATAGCTTCTTCCATGTGTTCTTCATTGGTCATGAAGTGAGTTGCTGGGAAAATCGCCAAATGCTCAACATCGCCTAAAACTTTGCCTGTCAAACTTTCGATTTCTCGAATGCGATCAATTTCATCACCGAAGAATTCGACACGAAAGGCATGTTCGTCTCGGCTGGCTGGGAAAATTTCAACCACATCACCGCGAACACGAAAGCGACCACGTTGAAAATCAATGTCATTTCGTTCAAATTGAATGTCAACAAGGTCATTTAACAATTGGTCACGTGAGATTTCCTGACCTGGACGAAGACTTACAACACTATCAGCATATTCTTTCGGTGACCCCAAACCATAAATACATGATACAGATGCAACGACAATAACATCATTTCGTTCAAGAAGTGATGACGTTGCTGAGTGGCGTAGCTTGTCAATTTCATCATTGACCGAGCTATCTTTTTCAATATAGGTGTCACTTGATGGCACATAAGCTTCGGGTTGGTAATAGTCATAGTAAGATACAAAGTACTCAACCGCATTTTCTGGGAAGAATTCCTTGAATTCCCCATAAAGCTGACCAGCCAGGGTCTTATTATGTGCAATAACAAGGGTCGGTTTATTAACTTTAGCAATGACTTGACTCATCGTATAAGTTTTACCAGTACCTGTTGCTCCGAGAAGAATCTGAGCTTTTTCTCCCCCTTCAATATTATTAACTAAAGTCTCGATTGCCTGTGGTTGGTCACCAGATGGCTCATATTTCGAGACTAATTTAAAATGATTATTTTCTATTCTATCAATCATAATATTCCTCAAACTGTCTTTATTACCTTCATTTTATCATAAATAAAGGTAAAATACTCCCTTTTGATATCGAAGACAATTGATCCTGACATCTCATGTTAGGTTTTCTAACATGGGTTAAAATCTAAAGTTGCCTAACTGTCTGAATTTTGATATAATTAATGCAATCTATTCAAAAGGAGACTTACATGAAGCACAAATTGAAAGCTATTATGCTAGCAATGGTTTCTGCAATCTTTGTGTTTGGTGTAGACGCTAAAGCAGATACAATTAGTATCGTATCTGACACAGCATACGCACCATTCGAATTTAAAGATTCAGATCAAACTTATAAAGGTATTGACGTTGACATTATTAATGAAGTCGCAAATCGAGAGGGTTGGGATATCAATATGACATTCCCTGGTTTCGATGCTGCCGTTAATGCTGTTCAAGCTGGTCAAGCCGATGCCCTTATGGCTGGTACAACAGTGACAGAAGCTCGTAAAAAAGTCTTCACATTCTCAGATACTTATTACGATACCGCTGTTGTTGTCTACACTCGTAGCGATGCTAAAGTGTCTAACTATAAACAACTTTCAGGTAAAACTGTTGGTGTTAAAAACGGTACTGCTGCTCAAGCATTCCTAAAAGAAAACCAAAAGAAATACGGTTATAAAATCAAAACATTTGATACTAGTGACTTGATGAACAATAGCCTAGATGCTGGTTCAGTTTACGCTGCTATGGATGACCAACCTGTTGTCCAATACGCAATCAGTCAAGGTAAAAACTATGCTATCAATATCGATGGAGAAAAAGTCGGAAGCTTCGCATTTGCTGTTAAAAAAGGAAGCAAAAACGAATACCTTATTGATGAATTTAACCACGCATTTGCCGAAATGAAAAAAGATGGTACTTACGATGCTATCATGGCAAAATGGCTTGGTGATTCTGAGAAATCTGATGACAAATCAAGTATTGTTGCATCAAGCAGCCTAAAATTAACTGGAGACGCTTCTGCAAAAGCAACACCTGTTAAATCAACTTACAAAATCGTCATGGATTCTTCATTTGCCCCATTTGAATACCAAAATGACTCAGGTAAATACGAAGGAATCGACGTTGACTTAATTAAAGCTATCGCAGAACAACAAGGTTTCAACATCGAAATCTCAAATCCTGGTTTTGACGCTGCACTTAACGCTGTTCAAGCTAGTCAAGCTGACGGTGTTATGGCAGGTATGTCAATCACTGATGCTCGTAAAGAAATCTTCAATTTCTCAGATCCATATTACACTTCAAACATCTTGCTTGCTGTTAAAAAAGGAAGTTCTGTTAAATCATATGAAGATTTAAACGGCAAAACTGTTGGAGCTAAAAATGGTACATCATCATACACATGGTTGTCTGAACACGCTGCTCAATACGGCTACACACTTCGTGCTTTCGACGAAGCATCAACTATGTATGATAGTTTGAACTCAGGTTCAATTAACGCTCTTATGGATGATGAAGCCGTACTTCGTTACGCTATCAAACAAGGTCGTAACTTTGAAACACCAGTTGATGGCGAAAAATCTGGTGAATACGGATTTGCTGTTAACAAAGGTGCTAACCCTGAACTACTTGAAATGTTCAACAATGGTCTTGCAGCACTTGTCAAATCAGGTGAATACGATAAAATCGTAAGCAAATACCTTGGCTCATCAGACGATAAGAAATCAACTTCATCAAGTGTTGATGAAACAACTATTTGGGGACTTATCAAAAACAACTACTCACAATTGCTTTCAGGTCTTGGAACAACTCTTAGTCTAACACTAATTTCATTTGCAATTGCTATGGTTATTGGTATCATCTTTGGTATGATGGCCGTTGCTCCAAATAAAGTTCTTCGTACAATATCAGCAGTCTTTGTCGATGTTGTTCGTGGTATCCCATTGATGATCGTCGCTGCTTTCATCTTCTGGGGAATTCCAAACCTTATCGAATCAATGACAGGTCACCAAAGCCCAATCAATGATTTCCTTGCTGCAACAATCGCACTTTCATTGAACGCTGGTGCTTATATCGCTGAAATTGTTCGTGGTGGTATCGAAGCAGTTCCTAAAGGACAAATGGAAGCAAGTCGAAGCTTAGGTATCTCATACGGTAAGACAATGAAAAAAATTATCTTGCCACAAGCCGTTCGCGTGATGTTGCCAAACTTCATCAACCAATTCGTTATTTCATTGAAAGATACAACTATCGTATCAGCAATTGGTCTTGTTGAACTCTTCCAAACAGGTAAAATCATTATCGCTCGTAACTACCAATCATTCCGAATGTACGCTATCTTAGCAATCATCTACCTTGTAATAATCACCCTTTTGACTCGTTTAGCAAAACGTCTAGAAAAGAGGCTTAAATAATGGCAGAATTAAAAATTGATGTACAAGATTTGCATAAATCTTATGGAGATAATGAAGTCTTAAAAGGAATTACAACACAATTCCACGAAGGTGATGTTGTCTGCATCATTGGACCTTCTGGTTCTGGTAAATCAACTTTCCTTCGTACGCTTAACCTTCTTGAAACAATCACAAGTGGTAAAGTCATTGTCGACGGTTATGAACTATCTGATCCAAATACTGACGTCGATAAAGTTCGTGAAAACATCGGTATGGTATTCCAACACTTCAACCTTTTCCCACACATGACTGTTCTTGAAAACATCACTTTCGCTCCTATCGAATTAGGAAAGGAAAGTAAAGAAAATGCTGAAAAACACGCTATGGAACTTCTTGCAAAAGTTGGGCTTGCTGATAAACGCGATGCCAAACCAGATAGCCTATCTGGTGGTCAAAAACAACGTGTCGCTATCGCACGTAGCTTGGCAATGAATCCTGATATCATGCTCTTTGACGAACCAACTTCTGCACTTGACCCAGAAATGGTTGGTGACGTTCTTGGTGTTATGAAAGACTTGGCAGAACAAGGCATGACCATGTTAATCGTTACCCACGAAATGGGATTTGCTCGTAAAGTTGCCAACCGTGTCATCTTTACAGACGGTGGACAATTTATTGAAGATGGAACACCAGAACAAATCTTCGATAACCCTCAACACCCACGTCTAAAAGACTTCTTGAATAAAGTATTGAACGTCTAATAAATCAAAAAACTAGGTTTTAAGACCTAGTTTTTCGATGCCTTCATATTGACCAAATGACAATATTTTCTTTTAACAATCTCTATTAAAACTTTGACTTCCATTTTTGCTTTTGGTAGACTGAAGGTAAGTTATCAAGACAAGCTACATAATTAAACTCACCCTAATAGCTTTGGGAATTACCTCACTTATATTGACAGAAAAACTCCTTTTTAGGCGAGATAAGAGCGCTAAGGTAGCAAATCCATAACTTTTTTCTGTGTAAAATCAGTAGGTATCTACTGTTTAATATAAGGAGGACTTTGATATGTCTAAGTATGCTGGTACTCAAACCGAAAAAAATTTACAAGCTGCATTTGCTGGTGAATCTCAAGCACGCAACAAGTACACTTTCTTTGCATCAAGAGCCAAAAAAGATGGCTTTGAACAAATCGCAGAACTTTTCTTGAAGACTGCTGACAACGAAAAAGAACACGCCAAAATGTGGTATAAAGAACTCTTTGGCATTGGTGATACTGCCGAAAACTTGGAAACTGCTGCAGATGGTGAAAACTACGAATGGACAGATATGTATGTTGAATTCGCCAAAACCGCCGAAAAAGAAGGATTCCCTCAACTTGCTAAAAAATTCCTCATGTCGCTGAAATCGAAAAGCACCACGAAGAACGCTATCGTACTCTTCTCAAAAATGTCGAAACTGCTAAAGTCTTTGAAAAGAGCGAAGTTAAGATTTGGGAATGTCGTAACTGTGGTCACATTATTGTTGGTACAAGAGCACCAAAAGTTTGCCAAGTCTGCGCTCACGCTCAATCTTACTTCGAAGTCCGAGCTGAAAATTATTAATTTCAAAAATCCTCAGCCTTTTGACTGGGGATTTTCGCATATTCTTTGACAAAAATAGCACTCTTTTGCTAAAATGAAAGCAAATCAAGTAGGAGGAATTTAAGCAATGAACAACTAAGAACAAAACGTTTTGGTATACCATATCAGGTTTTGTTTTTAGTGCAGTTCTCTATTCTCTTGCTTATCCATCAGACGTGTTGGGTATTTTTAGCGTTGACCATAATGAGATTCACACTCTACCTGCTATGGTAGAGTGTGTTTTTTTGAAAGCGAGGATCTTATGCTAGAAATTAATCAGTTATCCATTCACCATTTCAAGGATTCTAAGCCAATCATTACGGACTTGCATCTCATTGTAAATCCTGGTGAGAAATTAGCCATTATTGGAGAGGAAGGAACAGGAAAATCAAGCCTACTAAAAACTATCGTATCCCCAAAATTAATTGCAAGCTATGCTGACTATACTGGACAAATTCGTAATCAGTTTAAAAAAAAAACGGATACCTTCCACAATTCCTGTCTAAAAATGAAAATGACCAGACCATCTCTGATTTTCTTTATAAGAATATGGATTATCTTTTCAATTATACAGCTTTTTATCAAATGGCTGCGCAACTAGGTTTGAATCTTGCTACATTAGAAGAAAAAAATAAACTTTTATCTAGCTTATCAGGCGGTGAGAAACTTAAACTCCAACTGTCTAAATTAACTGGACAAGAAGCTGATTTACTCTTATTAGATGAGCCAAGCAGCGATCTTGATATTGACAGTCAAGTAGTCTTAAAAAAATTCATTCAAGAATCTAATAAGACCATTATTTTTATCTCTCACGATGAAGCTATATTTGAAGATACTGCTACTGCCATCTTACATCTTGAACTTCTTAAGCATCGTCAACTTCCTCGCGCCAGCTATTTCCAAGGAAAACCTTAAACAACGCCAAAGCACTTATACTAAGCAATTACAAGAAGCCAAGAACGACTATCGCTTAAAGAAAAAACGAGATGCAAAAATCCATCGCATCCACCAAGCTGCCCAATACAATGTTAGACACACTCATGACAGCACTCTTGGAAGACTGGCGGCTAAAAAGATGAAAACTGTTCTTTCACTTGAAAAAAGGTATCAAAAAGAAGATAGCAATCGTGTCGACTTTCCAGAAAACATGGATAACATCGCGCTCTTTTTTAATGATATTTCAACACTTGATAAAAACAAGAGAACTCTTTCTTGGAAAAAGCACCAGTTACCAACTGGTCAGAAAATTAATTTAGATATTTTCGGACAAGATAAATTAGTGATAACAGGTAAAAACAGCATTGGAAAAACAAGATTAATCAAACAGATTTATCACGACCTAAACCAAAATCAGCAACTTTCTATCGGTTACATGCCACAAGATTACGACAGTTTCTTTTCAAAAGAGATTTCAACTCTCGAATTTTTAGACGATGTAGCAAATGAGAATACCGCAAGAACCATCCTAGCTTGCCTTCAATTTACACGAAAAGAAATGGAGCACTCTGCTCTTAACCTATCTGGGGGGCAAAAAGCTAAACTTTTCTTAGCCCACACGGTCCTTTCTAAAAATCAAGTGATTATTCTTGATGAACCAACACGACATTTTTCACCAACAAGCCAACTGCTTATCCGCGAACTCTTCCTTAATTATCCAGGATGCATAATCAGTGTTTCTCACGACCAACATTTTATTCAAACCGTTGCAAGAAAACACTACCGTTTAACTGAAAATTCCTTAGATAGCAACTAAAAAAGCCCAGCCAAAAAGCTGAGCTCAAGTAGGAGTGCAGGTTAAGACTCTTGGTCTTCTGCTTCTCCTGCTTTTTCTTTTGCTAATTTTTCACGTTCTAAGCGAAAACGTCGATTTGGATTAAGGGTATTGAAAAGTTCTTCTAGCTTTTCAGCATTCCAAACATCGGCTGCTGATACAAAATTACCATCTTTATCTCTAAAAGATATCGGTTTTTCACCCATAAGAACCTCCCGTTAAAAATATCTATAAAACTTATTATCGTTGATAAACACCTGCTACGACATGAGAAAATGGGTTCGACATTAAACCATTTTCAAACTAGTAAGATGCCTAGGCAACGCTCTATAGAGCTTGCCACAACTGTTAATTAGTATACCAATTAGTAATAGCTAACATAACAATCAAACACGTCCTACGAGCTTGGCAAAAAAGATAATTTTTCCTAGAGCTCATTGCTCTTCGTTAAAATTTCTATTTTTGCTTTGCTCGCTTAACGGACTTTGTATCTTATATTAATCCACGAATTCGAATTCGAAGTTACCAATACGAACAATATCTCCGTCTTTAGCACCGCGTTCACGAAGGGCTTCATCGACACCCATACCACGCAATTGACGGGCAAATTTCATAACTGATTCGTCACGTTCCATATTTGTCATGACAAAGAGTTTTTCAAGTTTTTCACCTGACAATACCCAAGCAGCATCGTCATCACGTGAAATTTCAAACGGACGTTCGTCTGGATCAAATCCGTAGTAAACTTCTTCGTCAATCATGTCATCTTCAGTGTAAAGCAAGAATTCATCAGTCTTGCCAAGCAACTCTGCTGTTGCTTCCATCAGATTTTCCAAGCCTTGGTGAGCTAAGCTTGAAATTGGGAAAATCATTGGCATTTCATCGAAATCATCGTAATTTGCTGCTAATTTTTCTTTGAAGACTTTCAAGTTTTCTTCTGCTTCTGGCATGTCCATCTTGTTAGCAACAATGATTTGTGGACGTTCCATCAAACGAAGGTTGTAAGTTTCAAGTTCGTTATTGATTGAAACATAATCTTCGTAAGGGTCACGACCTTCACTTGCTGACATGTCGATAACGTGCAAGATAACACGTGTACGCTCGATGTGACGAAGGAATTGTGTTCCAAGACCTACACCTTGTGAAGCTCCTTCAATCAATCCTGGAAGGTCAGCCATGGCAAAGCTGTCACCTGATTTTGTGCGAACCATACCAAGGTTAGGCACGATTGTTGTAAAGTGATAAGCACCGATTTTGGGCTTAGCAGCTGTAACAACACTTAGTAATGTAGATTTACCAACTGATGGAAACCCAACCAAACCAACATCTGCCAAGATTTTCAATTCAAGTTGAAGTTCACGTTCTTCACCTGGTTCACCATTTTCGGCAATTTCTGGTGCAGGGTTACGTGGTGTCGCAAAGCGGATGTTACCACGTCCACCGCGTCCACCATGAGCCACAACAAATTCTTGACCATTTTCAACAAGGTCAGTGATAACTTTATTTGTCTCAGCATCACGAACAGTTGTTCCTTGTGGGACACGAACAATAAGGTCTTCTGCACCACGTCCGTGCATTCCTTTTGTCATCCCTTTTTCACCAGATTTAGCTTTAAAAATACGGTTGTAACGGAAGTCCATCAATGTACGAAGTCCTTCGTCAACTTTAAAGATGACTGAGCCACCTTTACCACCGTCACCTCCCCAAGGACCGCCATTAGGGACGTATTTTTCACGACGGAAGGCAACCATGCCATCACCACCACGACCAGCTTTAACGCTGATTTTGGCAGTATCTAAAAACATACTCATTATTAATTCCTATTCTTTCATTGTAATAACTGTTGCACTAAAATTGGATGTGCAAAAGCATAAAAAAACGCCTCTTCAGCGTTCTTTAAATAATTGAACCAATAGCAGTCGCAATAAGACCACCTACAGTTACTAGAACCATTAAGATAACAACTACTAAAGTCATTTTTTCAAACGCTGTTTTTTTACGTGGTCCGTTTTCACCAAATGCCACCTTAATACACCTCGCTCAATTGATTTTATTACTATTATCTTAACATGATTAGGCTAAATAATCAAATAAGTACTGTAAGAAATTTACAGCTCAACGTCAAATACTTCTAGTTTCGCTAGCTCTTCTGCTGTCAATCGACGCCACTCACCGAGTGATAAGTTTTCATCCAATTGTAATGGTCCCATACTCAAACGTTCTAAGTCTGTAACTTCCTTGCCACAAGCTAAAACCATGCGTTTGACTTGGTGGAATTTTCCTTCTTTGATTGTGATAGCAACTAAGCTTGTCTTTGCAGCTTCATCAATTTCTAAAATCTCTAGCTGCGCTGGTTGACACGTGAAATCTTTCAACTCGATGCCTTTAGCAAAATGCTCGACATCTTCAGCTGTCATAATCCCAGCTACTTTAGCGCGATAAAGCTTATCAACATGCTTTTTAGGCGAAAGCATGGCATGCGCCAATTTCCCATTATTTGTCAAAAACAAAAGCCCGTGAGTATCAATATCTAATCGCCCAACAGGAAAGACTTCTTTATCCCAAGCTGTTTTATCCAACAAATCTAAAACCGTTTTGTGGTGATTATCTTCTGTCGCTGAAATCACACCTTTGGGTTTATTTAACATGTAATAGACATATTTTTCATAGGAAAGATTTTCACCTTGACAGACAATTTTGTCTATTTTCTCATCAATTTGAGTCTTTGGAGAGGTTTCAATTTCACCATTAACAGTTACTTGTTTTTTCTTAAGCAATTGTTTGACATCATTGCGTGAACCGATTCCAGCCCTTACTAAAAATTTATCTAAACGCATAATATTCCTTTATCTGATATGATACATTCATTGTACCATTTTTCAGGGTATAAAGAAACAAGGCCGAGCAAGCTCGAACCTTGTTTAATCATCACTTCAAGATTTATTTTTTGTATGCGTGTGTGAAGTCTACAGACAAACCTGTTGAGTTACGGACGAGACCTTTAAGGTCTGGATTTTGAAGTGATTTTGTACTACGGAAGTAGATTGGGTTGTAAAGTGCGTTGTCATAAAGTGCTTTTTCAGCAGCTTTATAATCATCAGCAGCAGCTTTAGGATCTAGAGCATCTGTAGTAATAGCTTTTTGGTAGGCAGCATCATAATCTGCATTTGAGAATTTACCATAGTTATATGATGAACCAGTTGTGAAGAGTCCGTAGAATGTTGAACCTTCTGGATAGTCACCACCCCAAAGAACAAGGGCAACATCAAAGTTTTGGTTCTTAGTATCTTCAAGACGTTGTTTGAAAGAAACAAATTTTTCTTCAACTTTCAATCCTGGAAGAGCTTCTTCCCAAGTTTGTTTGATGTAGTCAACTGAAGCTTTTGCAACCGGTGCATCTGAGTCAGCTGTGATAGTCAATTTAACTGAATCAGTACCAAGTTCTGCAAGACCTTCTTTGAAGAGTTTTGCAGCTTCTTTCTTATCATAGCTGTAACCTGGTGATACGTATTTAGCCAAGTCTGTTCCATCAGGGAGTTTTTCAAGACCTGTTGGTACAAGAGCAGTTGCAGCTTTTGAACCAGTATCGATGGCAGCTTTAACGATACCTGCACGGTCAGTTGCAAGGTTAAGTGCTTGACGAACTTTAAGGTTATTCAAAGCAGTAACTGTACCTGTTTGATTGTAAACCATGTAAGAAGTTGTTGCTTCTGGAACTGGAACAACATCTTTACGGTTTTTGTTAGCTTTGAATGTAGCTTCTGTGTTTGAGATGTTTGCTGAATCAAGGTCACCATCTTTGTACATTTGAACAGCTGTATCTGGTTTCTTAATTGTTTGAACGTTTACTTTCTTAGTTTTAACGTCTTTTGCATCCCAGTAATATTTGTTTTTCACAAGTGTGAAGTTACCGCTTGTACCGTTCCATTTTGTAACAGTGTATGGACCTGAGTACAAAGCTTTTTCTGATGTTGTACCATAGTCATCACCTGCTTTTTCAACAAATGCTTTACTTTGTGGCATGAAGCTAGCAAATGATAGAAGGCTCATAAACTGTGGAGAAGGGTTTGACAAAGTAAAGATAACTTTGTTGCCGTCAGCTTTAACTCCAAGTTCATCAACACCTTTAGTACCTGCAATGACATCTTTAGCATTCAAAACGTGGGCATCTGAAACAAGATATGAGTATTCAGAAGCTGTTTTTGGATCTGCAATACGTTGCCATGTGTAAACAAAATCTTCTGCAGTCAAATCACTACCGTCTGACCATTTAAGACCATCACGCAATGTCGCAGTGTATGTCAAACCATCTTTTGAAACATCAACACTTTTAGCCAAATCTGGTTGCAATTTTCCATCTTTATCAACACGGAGAAGGTTACTTCCTGAGTTACCAATAGCAATTGATGAGTAAGTATCAGTTACTTTTGAAATATCAAGTGTGCTGATTTCAGTTGGTACAAACCAATTGATATCTTTGCTAGCAGATTTTGATGATGAATTATTTCCACCACATGCTGCTAGTGTAGCAGCAGACAACAATGTGACAGCCCCAAGACCGACACGTTTTAAAGTTTTGATCTCCATAATAGATCCTCCTACCATATAACTTTCTTTCGGTATGTTATGTATTATAACACAATATTATCTAAAAATACAGAAAATTTGAAAATTAATTAAAATTTCAAAAAGAGTGCTTACACTCATTTTTTACTCATTTTGCAAACATTTAGACTGATAGAGATGGAAATTGTTCTTTATTTTATAAAAATTCACTTGTTTTGGTGATTTACAATCAGTTTTCTTTTATCATTTTCAGCGATTATTAGAGCTTTAATCACTCAAATAATCATACTTTTCAAAGTATTTGTCAGCGTATAAAAGCTGACATCATTTTGCATATTTTTACACAAAAAGTATAAATATCACACAAAAAAATAAGCTCAAACATCAGTTGGGCTTATTTGGTTAAACTAAATTCTAATGCTTACTTTTTATAAGCATGGCTAAAGTCCACTGTTAGACCTGTTGAGTTACGAACAAGGTTTTTAAGATCTGGATTTTGAAGCCATTCAGTACTACGGAAGTAAATTGGATTGTAGTGTGCACCTTCGTAAAGGACTTTTTCAGCTGCTTTATAATCCGCTGCTGCTGCATCAGTATCCAAAGCATCAGTTGTCAAAGCTTTGTTATAAGCTTGGTCAAATTCTGGGCTTGATACTTTACCATAGTTGTAAGCTGATGCTGATGAGAATAAACCATAGAATGTTGATCCTTCTGGATAATCTCCACCCCATGATACAAGGGCAACTTCAAAGTTTTGGTTCTTAGTATCTTCAAGACGTTGTTTGAAGGTAACAAATTTTTCTTCAATCTTCAAGCCTGGAAGAGCTTCTTCCCAACTTTGTTTGATGTAGTCAACAGCTGCTTTTGTAACGGCGTCATCTGAATCAGCAGTCACTGTCAATTTAACTGAGTTTGTACCAAGATCAGCTAAGCCTTCTTTAAATAATTTAGCGGCAGCTTTTTCGTCGTACTTGTAACCTGGTTCAACGTATTTAGAAAGGTCAGTACCATCAGTCAATTTAGCAAGTCCTGGTGTTACAAGTGCTGTCGCTGGTTTTGAGCCAGTATCAATAGCAGCTTCTACGACACCTTGACGGTCTGTTGCCAAGTTAAGTGCTTGACGAATTTTTTCATTAGCAAGAGAGGCAACTGAGCCCGTTTCGTTATAAACGATGTAAGTCATTCGAGCTTCTGGAACTGGAACTGCTTCTTTGTTGCTCTTGTTTGCTTTATAGATTGATGAGGTTGCTGAGATATTTGCGGTATCAAGCTCACCGTTTTTGTACATTTGAACGGCAGTATCTGCTTTTTTGATTGCTTGAAGATTGACTTTTTCAGTCTTAACGTTCTTAGCATCCCAATAGTATTTATTTTTAACTAAAGTAAAGCTGCCATCACTTCCGTTCCAGCCTTTGATAGTATATGGTCCAGAATAGATTTGGTCTTTAGAAGTTGTAGCATATTTGTCGCCTTCTTTTTCAACAAATGCTTTTTTCTGTGGCATAAAGTTAGAAAAGGCTAGATAGTACTTAAATTGTGGGCATGGACTTGTAAGCTTAAAGGTAATTTTATTACCATCAGCTTTAACACCAAGTTGACTCAAATCAGAGATTTCACCAGTATTAATCTTATCAGCATTTTCAAGATGTGATTCAACAGCTAAATAAGCGTATTCTGAAGCTGTCTTTGGATCAAGCATACGTTGCCATGTGTAGACAAAATCATCCGCAGTCAAATCACTACCGTCAGACCATTTCAAACCATCACGCAAAGTCGCTGTATATGTCAAACCATCCTCAGAAACTTCGACACTTTTTGCCAAGTCTGGTTTTGGTTCACCTTTTTTATCTACACGAAGTAGGTTACTTGATGAGTTCCCAATTGCTAGCGCAGAATATTGGTCAGTATTTTTTGAGATATCCAGTGTCAAAATCTCAGTCGGTGTGTACCAATTAATCTCGTTTTTATTAGCTGCAGTTTTATTTTCGCCCCCACACGCAGCCAATAAAGCAACTAAAGCCAAGCTTACCGCTCCAAGTCCAACACGTTTTAAAGTAGACTTATTGTCCATAAAAGTTTCCTCCTACCATAAACTTTCTTTCGATATATTTGGTATTTTAACACACTATTTTCTAAAAATACAGAATATTTTAAAATTAAAAAAATTGTTTTTTCTTCAAGAAAATCAAAAAAAAAATCCAGCAGAAGATTCTGCTGGACTTCTCTTTATTCGATATTAAACTTTTTCAAATCATAAATAGTCAACTGACCATCTGATTTTGAATCAAACGTAATTATTTGTTTCAATGTATCGCTAAATACTCTAGATGTCATTGTATAACGACCACCATTTATGAAAATTTCTATTGATGACGTATCAGAAAAAAACTGCAATCGGCTAACCTTATCTAAGGCAATATTTCGCTGTGTACGTCCAAAGCCTGATTCTCCCATTTTTAACGACAATAGTGAACCATCAAATGTCAAAATAACGTCATCTCTTAAACGAAGAGAAAAACTTTCTGCTGGATTGCTAAATGTGACATTTATTTCAAAACAGCAATTTTCTGTTTGCCACTGCGTAAATTCAGATATTTGACTTTGAAACTCGTTCTTTCTTAGCTTTTCAAACTCCTTCAAAGGTCTTTGATAAATAGCACCATTTTGAAAAACTAGTTCTCTTGGCATTGTCAAAGCATGTCGCCAGTTATATTTTACTGTGGGATCTTCTTGGTATTCTGACTCCATTGGCAGGCCCATCCAAGCCATCAAAATTCGTCGACCACTTTCATCTTCAAATGTCTGCACTGCATAAAAATCAAAGCCATAATCAAACTCTTCAAATCTTCTTACAGTATAATCGCCGTGATTCTCATCTACCAAAAAATAGCCACTCTGAAAAACATTTTGGTACCTAGCTTCTTCTTTTTCAAGTCCTTGAGGTGAAACTGAGAGAATGAGTTGGTTACCTAGTTTAAATAAATCTGGGCATTCCCACATAAAGCCAAATTTTTCACTTGTCTGTATGCGTGTCACATAATGCCAGTGTGACAAATCAGTTGAATGATAAACTAGAGCGCAGCCCTTATCTTCAATACTTCTCGCCCCTAAAACCATGATATATTTCTCACCGTCTTTTAAAATTTTAGGATCTCTGACGTGTGTTGTCATGTCATCTGGATAATCACTATTTGCTAACACAAGTTCTTTACCAGAAAAATGAAAACCGTCACTGCTCGTCAAATGAATAGTATTCTGCTCACGTCCAGTCAAAATGTAATCATAATCACCATCTAACAATTTGACATTTCCAGTGTAAAAATAATGAATAATTCCATCTTTGACAATCGCTGAACCGCTGTAAGCACCGTCGCGATCAAGTCTATTATCCGCAAAAATAAAAGGCTCTTCTTCTTTGTAAGTAAGCCAATCTTTTGTGGTATAATGTCCCCAAGATTTTATTCCCCAACCAGCATCAAAAGGAGTATATTGAAAATAAACATGGTTAATGCCATTTTTTTCAACTAGACCATTTGGGTCATTAAGCCATCCAGCCGGTGCCATCAAATGATAGTTTAAACGATTAACGTCCGAATCAACAAGCCGCCGCATGTCATTATGGATTTGACAATCTTTGGCATATTCTTCTTTCGTGTACATGTTTCCTCCAATAATATAGCCTCCCTAAACAATGTAAGGAGGCTTTGATTTTATTTTTTTATTTTTCTTCTTTGAAGAATGGTTTTAAGATAATTGTAGCAGCTAGCCCAACTCCAAAGCCAATTAAATGGGCAATAATATAATTTAAATAACCATTGTGAGCAGGGTCACAAATAGCAATACCTGGTACTACTGTTGTACCAAAACCGAGTGCGGTTAATTTTGCAAAGTAAACATATGCACCTGCAACTGCACCACCAATACATCCTGCAACTAGTAGGTAACGATAGTGAAGGTTAACACCGAAAATAGCTGGTTCACTAATACCAAACAATGTTGAAGCAAAACTTGGCAAACAAAGTTCACGAGCTTTAGTATCTTTCCAGTGAGTAATCAAATAACCAATAACTGCACCAGATTGTCCAATCAAAGCAACTGACATCAATGGGTTGATGAAGTTATGTTTTGTATCAGCAAGCAATTGTGCTTCTGCTGCACCAATAATATGGTGAAGCCCTGTAATAACCAATAATTGTTGAACACCGGCAAATAAAGCATAACCAACAAATCCTAGATTTTCAGCAGACTAAACCAATCCACTTGTCAAACCATGTGAAAGAATACAACCTACTGGTCCTACAACTGTAAACAAAAGCAAAGTTGAAAAAAATACAGTAAACAAAGGCGCAAGCAAAAGCTTAACAGAGTTTGGTACTACTTTATTGAAGTAAATATCGAGTTTTGCAACAACAAAACCAATCATCAAAGCAACTAAAATACCGCCTTGGAAGCCGACCATTTCAATTGGTAAACCAAATAAATGAATCACTTCAACATGAACAGTTCCAGATGCAGCTGAATAGGCATTTGCAAGTGAAGAATCAAGCATGATAGCCCCAACAACCATACCAAGAACTGGGTTACCGCCGTAGCGTTTAACTGCTGAATAACAAACTACCATTGGTAAAATAGCAAAGATTCCTGTAGATGCAAGACTTGCTAGTCTGTTGATAGCGTATAAAGTTTCATTTTCCTTAACAATGGGGTAATTACTAAGAACACCTGTAATACCCATCAAAAGTGCTGCTGCAAGGATTGCTAGAATAATCGCAACAAATACATCAGATAGAGATTTAATAACTGCTTGAATAGGATTTGCTTTTTTGGCACTTTCTTGTTTAAGCTCATTAAGTGTCATATCTGCTATACCGACATATTTTGAAAAAACCTCATACACGTCATTAACTAATCCAGGTCCAAAAATCAACTGAATTTGATCTCCAGCGACAAATGCTCCTTTAACTAAGTCGACATTTTCAAGTTTTTTAAGATCAGCTAAACTGTTATCTTTTAAAACGATTCTCAAACGAGTCGCACAGTGAGCAACACCTGAAATATTTCCCTACCTCCAACGTATTTTTCAATATCCTGACTAATTTTCTTTAAGTCTACCATAATGTCTCCTTTTTTGTTTTGGAACCAGCTCAAGCAAACGTTTTTCTGCTGCAATCTTATCTAGACCATACTGGCCCCAGAATTTATTTTCACCAAGTTGAGAGTTTTCTAAAAATGGTTGTGCGCCGTCATCTGGATAAACAGAACTTGAACTAATCATGATATATGTTTCAAATGTGCCTATTGCTTCTACTAAACAAGAAATGTCATTAGCGTTATAAGCTGTCACATCCAAAACGATATCGAAATGGAGACTCTTCAATCGATTACCCAAATCATGTCGATCAGCTTGAAGCACAGTCACGCCTTCAACTTGTGTCTTGGTATTTCGATTGAGCACATAGACGTCATAGCCTTTTTTAGCAAAATAAGCCGCTGTATATTTACTAACAAAAACTGTGCCACCCGTTACAAGTACTGTTTTCATCCAGAAACCTCCTTTTGAATTATCAGAATATTATGATACTTGCATTGTAGCACAAAAAGACAGCACTTACAAAGAACAACTGTTTTTTAGCTTTTATCTCGCGTCATCCTCTAAAACATTCAAAAACTGCGGCCAGAAAAGCTACAGTTTAACATCTTATTCTTTATAGATTCAATCGTCTGATAAATTACTCGCCTTCATCATCGTCATCTTTGTCAATAAATAGTCCAACCATAACCCCAAAGGCAATACCAAGTGACATCCAAAGTCCAATATTATGTGTTAGAAAACCTATTCCTGCACCAATAGCTACTCCAAATCCCATACCAATTAAGATACCATTTCCTTTAGTCATAATATTGCCCTCCTAAAATCTGAAACTATAAGTGCTTTTCAAATCGAAACATTTCTGAAGCCTCATCATCATTTGGATCTTTGTGATGGCTGTTAAAGAATTCAACAATCTTAAACCCACAGCGATTCACATAAAAATGAATGTTACGTTTTTCAAAATATGGCGTCACGGTTTCCCAGATTTTCACCTGAGGAAACATCTTTTCAATTTGACACCAAGCGCCGTAGCCAACTCCCTTACTGTGGCATTTTGGAGAAACAAAAAGCAAATCCAAATTTCCTCTATCTCCCTCGATACGGACTACAACACCACCGACAACCTTTCCATCATCAAGGATACGGTAGGCTTCTCCACTATCTATGGATTCTTCAATTGTCTCTCGAGAGATGATTTGACCATCTTCTTCAAAATAGTCATCTTGAAGACCAAATTCCTCTAAAGCTCCATAATTAAAAGTTTCTTGGTTATCTTTAATAAATTGTTCACGATCACTTGAAACAAGTGGTTTCAACTCAATCATACTTACCTCTTTTAGTGAAAAATTATTATCCTTCAACTTTTGAGACGAGTTTTAAAAATTTTTTGGCATTCATCTGCTCATTTGTGACATAATCCCCGTTGTAAAAAAAAGCGTAGGTCGTTATGGGTGTCGGCGCAGCTTGCGCTGTTTTCCTATCCGTAATTTGAATAGCCTTAAAAGAAATCCCTTCTTGCTTAGCTGTTTCTTCAAGGATTGGGACATACTTAGAATTGAAAGGACATTGGCTGGTGTAATACAAAACATAACCTGATTTTTCAATGTGAGGGTGTTTGGCACAAGCTTTAAAGTTTGGTACTTTAGCATCATCGGAAAACGGCAGATACCAAAGTTGAATGCCATTATCAGCTTCATCAGCCACCTTAAAACCTTTGTAAGCTAGGTATTTTGGATCAGCAAGAAATAGTTTCTTCTTAGCTGCTGCTAAGATACACAAGCCATTCTTCCCTTTTGCTTTGCTATCAGCGATACAAGCCTCCAGCAAATCAGTCGAATAACCATGACCTTTTAAAGAACCCGAAACCCAGAGACAATCAATATACATGTAATCTTCTGCCTCAATGGGATTCCAAGCCTTTTCTGCAGGGATATACTCGATAAAACACTTGCCACGTTCAACACTTTTTAGAAAAACAAGTCTTTTTAGACGAGACTTGAGCATCTTTGTTGTTAGAAATAGCACAGCAAATATGCTCGTTTTCTAAATTATCTTTTGTCACTTGGATGTATTCCATAATCAATACCTCCTAATCACCCAAGAAAACGTTATCACTCTTTGCTTTCATTGTAGCAAAATCAGATGATTATGACAAAAGAAAAACTAACCTTTAAATGGTTAGTTTCTTTTTTTCTTAGGGGCAGGTAATTCTTCATACTTGGCTTGCAGCAAGCGGCTGAGTAAAGCTTTGTCATCAAGTTGATCGACTAAAAGCATCTTTTTAGCCCCTTGGAATCTCAAGACTTGCTTCTGATAATAAAGCTGTAGCAGACTTAGTTAGTTTAATCAAAAAACGATTGTCATAAATCCCACCAATGACCTTACCACGGTAATAAAGGATGTGTTCTCCCATCATTGAACGGTAGGAAATCTTTGGAATTTCTGAAAGTTGGTCCAATATAAAAGCTAAGTATTCTTTACTTGATGCCATATCGTTCACTCCTTAATCACAAACTCTCAAAAAGTTCTTTCACATATAAATCTGGCTGGTTAATCGCATATTGACCGTGAGCCAGACCAGCTTTGATTTCCAAGCGACTGTCTGGTAAAAGATCATGTAAATACCTTGCTGAAGCATGCATCTTTTTAGTTTCTTTTTCTCCCACAATAATGCGAACACGCGCTAACGAATTCTTCAAATTTTTCTTTACTTGATACAAGCTACTTGCTTTTGTAAAAGCAATCAAATTTTGCTTAGAAAGTTTCACCGTGTCCCCATAATAATGTTCAAACAAATCAGCTCGAATGCCAAGGTAGCAAAATTGCATCTTTGCAAACCACTTCTTCTTAATCAAAGGAAAACTCATCGAAAATAGCGGAGCGACCAAACCTGCTGTCAATTTATCTGGAATAATGGCAGCACTTTCTACAATAGCGTACTGACAAATATCTTTTCGCAAAGCAAGCATTTCTAAAAGAATCTGACCACCAAGCGACAAACCAGCAATCAGAAAAACACACCATCCCCATCAGGTAAATGTCCACTATCATGGTAATAATCAGATCGTTTGCAATGCTAATGCATATCATATATACTCCAGTTCTCATCATATTTTCCCTATTTATAATGACATGTCCGAAATTTACCTTCTATCCAGAAAGTTGCTTCCACTGTATGAAATTTCAAAAGCCGAAATTTAGGATCATCAATTCCTTTGCTGAAAAATTTTCTGTCCGACTCCTGAAATACACTTTCTTGACACTCTCTGTCCTCAATAAATTCAACTTCGCCTATCAATGTGACACTGTCCGATCCCTTGAAATAGCAGACACTTGCCTTTTTATTATTCTCAAAGTGAGTAGCTTTACCGTTAAGCTTAGAATGTTTTGATGTTACAAAATAAATATCTGTAAAACCATCATTCTTTGCCTTTGACATCAGACAGGTTCTTGGATAGCCCTTTTCATTGACGGATGTTAAAGTCGCAACTTCACAGCTATTCAGCAATTCTTCTGCTTTTCCCTCAATTTCCCTTATTCTTTCTTTTTGAATTTCGCTTGCCTTTTTCTCCATAAACTATTTCTCACTTTCCTTTAGTTCGTATTTTGCTCTCTATACGCAGACTTGCCTCCACATGCATAATCCAATGTCTGGAAAAAGGCATCTGTACCAGACCTCTGACATCTTTTTCACACCAGTAATCAATCAGCCAGTATGCCCGTTCATCCGGGTTTACCACTTCTAAATTGCGCAGTCTGTTCTTATTTTTCTCGTCAAATTTCCGCTTCATATCGCGAAATGTTAGATTCTTCAATAAATCATTTGTACTTTTATGAACCTGCTCTATGTATTGATATAGCTGATCTAAATCAAGCTTCTTAGAAAAATCCACGAGTTGCTGCCCCTGTAGTTCATTCCCTGTTGTAATAATTGGTGATTTCGTATGTTCCCGGTAATCGTAAAGAAAGAAAATCTCCTCATCACTTTGAATCACAGAATGAGCCACAATATCCTCTATTCGAAAAATATGCCACAGAGAATATGCAATAGTTTTGCCATGATACCCATTTGCTTTTGGAAAAGGCATCCTGCTAAAATCTTCTATAGAAAGCTCCCGTTTCATACGAAGTATCTCGTCCATCATCTTTCCACGAAGATCAATCAGCGTCTCAATCCCACTCGGAAATGTCTGTTCCTTTCGCAGCTGCTCCTGCATACACTTATTTAATTCCGACCATTCCTTATTCATGTCCTATCCCAGCACTTTCTGATAATATACGGATTCCTCATCCCGATACATTTCCTCATATCCACACTTCGGATAAAAAGAATTCGTCCTTTGGTTCGAGACCAAAGTTTCCAATCGAAGGATATGGTTTTCGACATCTACTTTTTCAATTTGCTGCATGATTTCTTTCCCATATCCTTTGCGATATTGTAAAGCATCAACAAAAATCCGTCCTACATACACAATATCCGCATCTTTCTCATCCTCAAACATAATAGCCCCACCAACAATGGCTTATCCTTCATAAGTACATATAAATTTCCATTTTTGCACATCTGTCTGTGCCATTTCATACAATCATAATCTGGTAGACCCGCAACTTCACTTGCTCCAACCTCAATATCTGTATCAGACGTTCCAGTGTTCCATCGTTTTCATTATCAATCACCCATTCACCAATGCTATCCGCCTGGATTATAGGTATGCATTTTGTCAAAATATCGAATTTACTCATCCTAATCCTCCTCAGTAACATCAATGCCAAATAGTCTCTGGAACTTATCAAAGTTATAAGGGTAAGAGTTATCGCCATCAAATCTTACTGGCTTATGGCCATTACTATATTCAAATTCCAACTCCCACTGTGTTCCATCAAGTACCATGTATCCGAAGCGTTTAGTTGTATAATGTCTTCGCCACTCACCGATATGAAGTTCCTTAAGTGCCCCAATGAAAGTATCCTTTATAAAGGGCTCTTTATTATCATCCAACAATACAAGTGGTTCTACATTTTCCCATAACTTTGTATAGGCTTTAAATTCTTCGGATAGCTCTACAATATAGGTGCTATAACTGCCAAAGTAACCACCAATGTTAAAGGTGATCTTGCATATTGCATTTATGTTCGTATCAAAATCGGCTGTCTTTTGTTCAGATTTTGATAGAGTATAAGTTCCACCAGCTTCAACATAGGTTTGTTTGGCTTTATCTAAATATTCACGGGCCCAATGAAGGCGAGTATCTTCACTTGGATGCATAACAGTTTTTATGTCACCATGTGGGTTTTCCATTGAATTTTTGAGGTGACCTATTTCCTGCTTAATGCCTCGGATGGCGGTCATTATTTCTTCTTTTGTTTTTCCTTTGAGATACTCTTCATAGTAACTTTCCGGACTAATCATCATATTAGACCGCCTCCTTTATTCGTTAGATATTTTTATTTCATCTCCATCTGGTAAAATAAATGCCTGCACAAACTTGACACCTAGCACATCAGCGATGGCTTTCAACTCATCCAAGGTTACAGTTTCTCGTTGTAATTTCTTATTGAAATTCTGTGGAGCCTGGCCAATACGTCTAGCAAGTTCAGAAACGCTTATATTCATTTGCTCACATAGTTCTTTAATCATTTCTGCCGTAGTCATACAGCACCTCCAAGTTTACGCTAAGAATATTATAAACCCATTTGGTTGATAAATACAATAGATTCAGCAATATTATCATGGTTGTAAAGCCAAAACAAACCCAATAACTCTGCTCTATATTCATTTACTATCAGTATCAATTTTTTCATTCTTTAATTTTAATCTATTTAGAATAATAAGTTTCAAATTTTTCAAATATTAAATTATATATCTTAAATTACATTACGCAAAAAAATACAAAAAAAAAATCAAAAATATATTGACACAATTGTTTTTTTATGATATATAATAATTAGAACTTAACACAATAGAGTGCTAATAAAACGTTATAAAAAGGAGTTGATCATTATGGCTGGATTAGTACCTTTTAACAGAAAAAACAAAGAACTATCTACAAACACTGGTAGTGGTGACTTCTACAACTTACTTGATGACTTTTTTTCAAATGATTGGCCATTCAGACGAACACTCTCTTACGACACTTTTAAAGTGGATGTCGAAGATAATGGCAAGGAATACCTCATTGAAGCTGAAATGCCTGGTGTTGATAAAAAAGACATCAATCTTCAACTTAATGATGGAAAATTAACAATTTCTATCATTAGAGACGAAACCAATGAAATACAGGAAAAGAATTATATTCACAAAGAGAGACGTTATAATTCTATGAGCCGTTCAATTTATTTAGAAGATTCCAAACCTGATGCTATTAAAGCAAAACTTGAAAATGGAGTACTAAAAATTATTGTTCCGAAAGAAGAAAAACCAAACAATAGCATTACAATTGAGGTTGAGTAAACTAAAGAAAAAGCACATCGGTCATTAGCATTACAATTGAGGTTGAGTAAACTAAAGAAAAAGCACATCGGTCATTTAATCTCGATGTGCTTTTCTTTGTAAAAATTACTTCAGTTTTTCATACTTTAATTTCAATGCCTGATTTCAAGTATATTACAAAGTGGCCACCCTAGACCGTAACATTTTGGATGATCTTCCTTGTTTGTCCATTCAAGCCAAAAGCCATCTTGTCAACTCAGCACATTTTTACCAGCAATCTTATCAACTCACCTAGCCATCAGCAGTACTTCCTGATGGCTTTTTAAATTCACTAATCTTGGATAACTTCCCTCAAAACAAAAATCCGTGATTATGCTTCCGGCATAGAACCAGACTGCAAACCACGGAAAGCCTTTATTTACTTATCTTAATACACCTCTTGACATCAATACTACCGTCTCAACATGTTTTGAGATGAGGGTATAGCTATCAAAACTGCCGTTTCAACCCCTGTTGTTATCGGGAACATATCCACGCTCGTAGATGGGAACATATCCAATATTGGTCAGATTTTTGAGACTTCCCAAGCCATTAAGATAGTCGGAAACAGCTTGTTCCTTTAGTTCCTTACTATACTTCTTCCATTGACGGCTTTCCTCTAGCCCATCAACACCAGCTTCTTTGTACTTCCGAACCCAGTTCGATAGGGTGTCTTTAGAAATAACTTGGTTTCTAGTTAACCAACTAAGTGATTTCCTTTCTTCCAAGTGAAGTAGAACAATTTCTAGTTTCTCAGATACAGATTTTGGACTTCTTTTGGACATAATAAAACTCCCTTTATAGTTTCTAGTGAAAATTTTTGTTTTTTCACTGTCCACTATAAGGGGAGTATATCAAGGTGAGTTAGGTTGATTTATTTATTATGTTTTAAGTTACTATAGATACCAAATACCACAATCCAGAGCGCTGCTCCAATAGCTCCAACAATAGTTGACTTTTGCAAGAAGAGACAAACAAAGACGAAGACAAAAAATGCAATAGTCAAAGGATTAAGAATTTTATAGGCTGGCATAAGGAAGCCATCGGCCATAAATTCTTGAGATTTACGGTACTTGAGATGAGCAAGCATGGTCAAGATGTAGATAGCAATGTAAACACCTGATGACGATGCGGTAATCAAAGCAAAGGCATCAGACACACCAGGTAAGACATTGATAAAGGCTGAGATACATACCACAATAGCTGATACAATGATGGCACGAGAAGGAATACCATTACGTGCCAAGGTATCAATCTTCAAAGATTTCATAACCTTGCTGTTTGGTGTTTCTTTAGCGATTTGAAAAAGGTGACGACCAGTTGAATAAAGTGTTGAGTTCAAAGATGAGGCTGCTGATGTCAAGACAACAAAGTTAATGAGAGCTGCTGCCCACTTGATACCAACTATTTGGAAGACCATTACAAACGGTGACTCATTAACTGGGAGCTTCTGCCACGGAAAGATAGCCATAATGGCAATGAGTGCTCCCACATAGAAGATTGCAATACGAACCGGAATTTCTTTGATTGCCTTTGGCAACACCTTACGAGGATTTGCTGTCTCAGATGTTGTAATTCCTACAAACTCAATAGCTTGGTAGGCAAAGAAAACCATCTGGAAGGCCACGACAAACCTTACCCAACCTTTAGGAAACATTTGAAAGCCTTGTGTAATGTTATTAAGGCTCGCATGTCCAGCTGGCGTTTCAAAGTTAGTTGCTACCATAAAGATCCCTGTAGCTATCAAGGCAAGAATGGCGATAATCTTGATCATCCCAAACCAAAACTCAACTTCCCCGAAAATCTTAACCGCAATCAAATTTACCGAACTCAAGATAATTAGGAAGACAATCTGAATTTGCCAGGCAGGCCAACTTGGAAACCAAAACTGCACATAGTTCGCAACGGCTGTAATTTCTGCCATACCAAGAAATACCAACGATACCCAGTAAGACCACCCTGAGAAAAATCCCCAGCCTTTACCAAGGTATTTCGTAATAAAGTTAATAAAGGTATGTTGATCCGGATCCATGTAGAGCATCTCACCGATAGCTCGCATCATGAAGTACATGAAGACACCTGTCAGCATATAAACTAGTATGATTGAAGGTCCTGTTAGGGAAATGGAACGCCCTGCCCCAAGAAAGAGACCTGTACCGATTGTACCAGCGATGGCAATCAGCTGAACGTGTCTGTTTTGAAGACCTCGTACCATACCATTTTTAGTCTGGTTATCGTCGTCGTTATGATGTTGTTTTTGTGACATTTTTTTCACTCCAATTCTATTTAATACGACTCAGAGAGCCCTGCTATTTTTAATATAACTTGCATTGTACCATTTTTGAAACAATTGGTCAATATTGTGTATATAATTCAGAATATTTTAAATTAAAAATAGGAGCTCCCCAAATTTCAAGTTGAAGTTAGCCACCTAAGGGTATCAAAAAACATCTCAGAGAGATATAATTGTAAT
>OGJK01000545.1_pt1 | contig 40197 bp, 36 predicted proteins | sample 1571961 | NCBI WGS metagenome assembly OGJK01 (sample SAMEA2582120, study PRJEB24529) | metagenome | biome: Human gut stool | place: China | collected 2011 | reverse complement strand
TTATTAAATTCTCCCATCCAATATTTAAAAAGCTTTTCTATACTCCCTTCTGAAATATATCCTGGGATATAGTGTATTATCCTATTTTGCATTATTTTTTATGATATAAATATTAATTTATATCATCTCCTCCATTCTTTTATACAATTATAAATTATTAAACTTTACAATACTCAATATGCTCTATCTGTTTTATATAAAATTTATATTCTACTTTAATTTATTGAGCTTAATTGTTTTATTTTTTCTATTACTTTTTCTATAATAGTTCCATCAATACAACACATATTATTTTGACATTTTTCTTTTATTAGCATACAAGGACTACAATCAGGTAAATCTTTCTTTTGAATTGCAATTGTTGTTGAATAACTATATATTTCTACTGGATTGAATCCTGTAAAAATTGTGATAGCTTTTTTTTCAAAAGAATTTGCAATATGATTGAATGCTCCCTCTTGACAAACAACAAATTGTGATTTTGAAATTAAATAAAACAGTTCTCTTATTGTAGTTTTACCACTAAAGTTTTCCTTTATATTTTTTAATTCTGTATCATTTTTACTTCCAATTTGAATCCAATTTATTGTTTGTAAACTATTTATAATATTTTGCATATTTTTTACCCCTATTTCTTTATTAGGAGTATATAAAATTTTCCCTTGTGAATGAATTAAGACATATTCTTGAGGAAGATTTCTAAACTTTTCTTTATATATCATTTCCTCCTTTTTTGAAAAAATAATTTTATTTTTTAAATCTAAATAATTTATATTTTCTTTCCAATGCCTTGAAATTAATTTTAAATAATGATCTTTTGTTCCGCTTCTCATCTCTTCTTCTAAAGACTTAAACTTATCTATTTTATAATACCCGACATAAATAATTCTTGAAAATACAATTGATAATATTCTAAAAATAAAAAAAAATACTATTTGTAAAATTTTATTTTTTATTTGATAGCTTTTATATATATCATCATTATTTTCATAAACTTCTTTTAGTCCACTTATTAGAATTATTTTTTTAGAAGGATATAGTTTTTTCATAGCTCTAATTAAAGATGTAAAAGCTACATAATCACCTAATCCACATCTTAATCGAACTAAGAATATATAATCTAACCTCATTATAAATTCTCCTTATACCATTCTATTGTTAATTCAAGACCTCTATCCATACTATATTCTGGATCATACCCTAAATATTTTTTAGTATTTTCTATTGAAGCATTACTATGTTTAATATCTCCTGCTCTTTCTGGTCCATAATTAGCTGGTATATTTTTCTCTAAAAGTTCACATAATTTTTTATACAGATTATTTAATGTTTCTCTTCCACCATAAGCTATATTAAATGCTTTTCCTGAAGCTTCTTTAGAAGCTAAACAAGCTTTCAAATTAGCTTCTATTACATTATCAATATATGTAAAATCTCTTGAAGTTTCTCCATCTCCATTTATAGTTGGAGCTTCATTATTTAATAGTAATTTTACAAATTTAGGAATTACTGCTGCATAAAATCCATGTGGATCTTGATATCTTCCAAACACATTAAAATATCTTAACCCTACTGTTTCTAATCCATATAATCTAAAATATAAATCTGCATATTCTTCATTTACTCTTTTGGTTAAAGCATATGGAGAAAGAACTCTTCCTTCTATTCCTTCTACCTTTGGTAATACTGGATGATCCCCATAAACTGATGATGATGAAGCATATACAAATTTCTTTACTCCTGCTCTTCTAGCTGCATCCATCATATTCAAATGTCCTTTTATATTTATCTCCTCATAGATTAAAGGCATCTCAATAGATCTTGGTACAGAACCCCAAGCTGCTTGATGCAAAACATAACTTACTCCTTCTACGGCTTTTTCACAAGTTTCTATATCTCTAATATCCCCCTCTATCATTAAAAAATTAGGATTATCTTTAAATCTCTCTATATTTTCTCTTTTCCCAGTTGAAAAGTTATCTAATACTCTAACTTTATAATCCATTTCTAATAATGCTTCTGCTAAGTTTGAACCTATAAATCCAGCTCCTCCAGTTATTAGAAAAGTACTTCCCTCTTCAAATTTTAAATTTTTATATCCCATTTTACATCCTCCAGAAATTATATCCTAACTCAATAGCTTCAGCTTTATTTAAAATTCCTTTTACATCAATTAAAACTGGAACTTTTACATCAGATTTATACAATTTTTTAAGTTCTTTCAAATCTAAATTTTTATATTCTTTATGAGATACTGCTAAAACTATAGCATCTACATTTTTTATATCTTCTAATTTTTCTAATTTTATTCCATACTCTTTTATAGCTTCATCTGAATCAGCTACTGGATCTACTACAGATACTCTCACTCCATAATCTTTTAATTCATTTACTATATCTTCAACTTTTGAATTTCTTAAATCTGGACAATTTTCCTTGAATGTTAATCCCATAACTAATACATGAGAGTCTTTTATAGTTCTATCTGAAGCAATCATATTTTTTATAGTTTTTTCTCCTATAAATTTCCCCATTCCATCATTAGTTTTTCTTCCTGCTAAAATTACATCAGCTCTATATCCTATTTCTTCAGCTTTTATTGCTAAATAATATGGATCTACACCTATACAATGTCCACCCACAAGTCCTGGTCTAAAATGTAAAAAATTCCATTTTGTTCCTGCAGCTTCCAAAACATCTAAAGTATCAATTCCCATTTTGTCAAAAATTAATGATAATTCGTTTACAAAAGCAATATTTATATCTCTTTGAGAATTTTCTATTACCTTAGCTGCTTCTGCTACTTTTATACTTGCTGTTCTATGGACTCCAGCTTTAATTATCAACTCATATACTTGAGCAATTACCTCAGCTGACTCTTTATCCATTCCAGAAGTTATCTTTACTATATTTTCTACTCTATGTACTTTATCTCCTGGATTTATTCTTTCTGGAGAATATCCTATTTTAAAATCTACTCCACATTTCTTACCTGATTCTTCTTCTAATATAGGTAAACAAATATCTTCAGTTACTCCTGGATATACTGTAGATTCATATACTACTATGGCTCCATCAATTAGGTTTCTTCCTACAACTTGAGAAGCTCCCTCTACTGGTCTTAAATCAGGCATCTTATTTTTTAATACTGGTGTTGGTACAGCCACTATTATAAATTTTGCTTCTCTTAAATCTTTCTCATCAGAAGTAAATTTAATATTAGTCAATTTTCTTAATCTTTCATTTCCCACTTCATGAGTTGGATCATTTCCTTTTAAATACTCTTCTATTTTTGTAGAATTTATATCAAAACCAATAACATCTACTCCTCTTTCAGCAAATGCTACAGCTAATGGAAATCCTACATACCCCATTCCTACAACAGCTAATTTTTCCGCCTTATTAAGTAATTGCTCTCTCATTTTGCCATCTCCTATTTATTCATTAATAACTTTTAAATACTCTTCTATTACTTTTTCTCTTGAAAAATTATTCCTTATATGATCATATGATTTTTCAATATATTTCTCATATTCACTTTCTGATAAAGAAATAAATCTTTCTATTTTTTCTTCTAAATTATCAATATTTTTCTTTTCAAATGTAAATCCTGTTTCTTCATTTAAAACTATTTCTTTACATCCTGGTATATCAGAAGCTATCAAAAATCTCTTCATTGCTCCAGCTTCTAAAAGCACATTGGACATTCCTTCATGCCATGATGGATTCACTAAACAATATACTTTAGACATTTCTCTTCTTACATCATTAGAGACTCCTAAATACTCTAAATTTCCTTCATTTGTCAATTTATCAATTTCAACTTTATATTTTTCTTCTTCATACTGTCCTAGTATTTGAAAAAATACTTTGTTTGAATATTTCCTCTTTATTCTTTTAACAACTTCTAAATACTCATCTATCCCTTTTTCTTTCATTATTCTTCCTATAAAAAGAATTTTTATAGGTTCTTCTTTTATTTTTATATCACATTTAAACTTTTCAAGATTTACTCCTGATCCATTTACTAGTTGACACTGTTCTTTTTTTACTATTTTATTTTTTAAATAAATATCTAAGTTTGTATCATTTTGAAAAAATACTTTTTCTGCCTTTCTCAAAGCTATCTTATTTAAAAATATCACTAATTTCTTTAGTATTCCATCATTCTGAAATGCTGTTCCTATTCCCGTTACTGTTGAAATATATTTTAATTTCAATCTTTGACTTACTATCCCACCATAAATATTTGGTTTAATTGTATATGTTAATACTTTATCTGGTTTAATTTCTTTTAAAAATTTATAATAAAATTTTATTAATTTTAATTCCTCAAAAATATTTTTTCCCCTTCTATTTATTGTAATCTCTATTAAATTACACCCTATTTTTTCTAACTCTTCTATATATTCTTTTTTATCAAAAGGAGTAACTATCATTACCTGAAAAGTTTTTACTAGTTGTTCTAATAGTTCTTTTCTAAATTTATATAACCCTATACAACTATTACAAAGTATTACAATTTTTTTCATTCCCTACTCCCTCTAAACTCTTCTATAGTTACGTTTCCCTCTTGAGAAATTCCTTCTCTTATAAATATCTTTTTTATTGTCATAAAGATTATCTTTATATCCAAAAAGAAACTACACTTTTCTACATACTCTACATCATATTCAAACTTCTGTTCCCATGATATAGCATTTCTACCATTTACTTGAGCCCAACCTGTTATTCCTGGTCTCACTTCATGCCTTCTAGCTTGTCTTTCATTATATCTTTCAAGATATTGCACTAATAATGGTCTTGGTCCTACCAAACTCATATCACCTTTTAAGATATTAAAAAACTCTGGTATCTCATCTAAACTAGTAGCTCTAAGTAACTGACCAAATCGTGGTAATCTCTCCTCATCAGAAAGTAACTTTCCATCTTTATCTTTAGCATCTGTCATGCTTCTAAATTTATACATAATAAATACTTTTCCATTTAATCCCGGTCTTTGTTGTTTAAAAAGTACTGGACTACCTAACTTTTTCTTTACAAATATTGCTACTATTATATACAACCACCAAAAACATAGAATAAATCCTAAAGAATAAACTATATCTAAAAATCTTTTCACATAATTTCTATACATATTCCCTCTTTAATCCAACTTTAATATTTCTGCATTTCCTGTTAATACTAATTTATTATTTGAATAACATTCCGTTTTTAAAATTACTTTCTTTTTTTTATCATCAAGTTTTTCAATTTCAACTATTACCTTTACTACTTCTCCTATATAAACAGGTGCTACAAATTTAAAATCTTGACTCAAATATATACTCCCATTTCCAGGTAATTTATTTCCTATAACTGCTGAAATTAAGCCTGCATTTAGCATTCCATGAACTATTCTTTTTTTAAAAATAGTTCTTTTAGCATATTCCTCATCTAAATGAACTGGATTTTTATCTAAAACTACTTCTGAAAATATAACTACATCTTCTATAGTTATTTTCTTTTCTAGTGATGCTTTCATTCCTATTTTTAATTCATTAAACTTCATTTTGCTCCTTCAAAAATTTCTCTTCTAACATTAACAAACCTTTCTTTCTCTCTGAAATTATTTTACTTGGAATTCCAATTGCAACCTTCCAAGCAGAAATATTTTTATTAACTAAACTCATCGCTCCTATTGCCACACCTTCTTCTAAAGTTACTCCAGGTAATAATGTACTATTTGTCCCTACTATTACATGTTTTTTTAAATGTACTTTTTTAGATATATGATTTGTATATTTAGGATTTACAGTAGGATTTGTTAAATATTCTCCTGAATAATCATCACTCACTGCATAAATTGTTACTTTTGATGATAATCCTGAAAAATCTTCCATCTCAATCCCTTCTTCTCCTCCTACAAGAAGTGAATAAGCTGAAATATGAATATAATTACCTAATTTTATCTTTCCAGATAAAAAACAAAAATCATCAATTCTAATATTATTACCTAATTCCATTTTACTAGCACCATAAATACTAGCTTTCTTACTTATTAATACATTTTTTCCTATCTTTTTAAAGCCTATTCTTCTTAATTCTTCTTCTGTATAATAACTATTCATTAAATCCAAGCTCCTTACTCAAAACAACTTCTAATTATCTCTATTACCTTATCTTGCTCTTCCACTGTCATTTTATTATCACTTGGTAAACATAGACCTCTTTGGAATATATCCATTCCTACATCTAGTGGTTTTCCATCTTTTCCTAATGTTCCACCAGCTATATAGGCATTAGTCTTACATCTTCCATTTCCCTCTCTAGTTACAAATCCATGCATTCTATAGATTGGTTGCATATGCATAGGTTTCCATATAGGACGTCCCTCTGCATTATATTTTGCTAGAGTTTCTAGTATCTCTGTTGGACAAGACTTTCCTTCCTCAGGAATATATGCTACTTCACTCTCTCCACGCACCTGTTTACACATAGCTTCCTCATCTATTATCATGCAGCTTAGCCAATAGTTAGGTACAGAGTTCTCCTCATCAAAAGGATTCATCTTTACAGGCAAATCTTTAAATCCTTCCTTATATCTTTCATATATAGCTTTCTTTTGAGCTATATGCTCTTCAAGATATGGAAACTGTCCTCTTACTACTCCAGCTATAACATTACTCATTCTATAGTTATATCCTTGCTCTTCATGTTGATACCAAGGAGCATTTTCTCTTGCTTGAGTAGACCATTTTCTCACTTTTTCTGCTGCTTCCTTATCATTAGTAAGCAACATTCCACCAGATGAACCTGTTATTATCTTATTTCCATTGAAGCTTATACAGTTAAAATCTCCAAAGTTTCCTGTCTCTTTTCCTTTATATGTAGCCCCTAAAGATTCTGCTGCATCCTCTATAATTAGAGCTCCATATTTGTCACACACTCTTTTTATCTCATCTATTTTTCCTGGTACCCCATATAGATGAGCTACTACTACCACTTTTACATCTGGATATAGTTCAAAAGCTTTTTCTAATGCTACTGGATCCATATTCCATGTATCATACTCTGTATCTATGAATACAGGTACTCCTCCTTCATAAGTAACTGGATTTACTGTTGCACAAAAAGTCATATCTGAGCAAAATACTTTATCTCCTGGTTTTACTCCAGCTAATTTTACTGCTATATGAAGTGCTGCTGTTCCAGCTGAAAGAGCTACTGCATATTTACATCCCACTTTTTTACAAGCTAGTCTCTCTACCTCATCTATATTTTTTCCTACAGTAGACATCCAGTTAGTTACATATGCTTCTGTCATATACTGTAACTCTTCTCCATGCATAGTAGGAGTAGAAAGCCATACTCTTTTTTCAAAAGGCTTGAAGCTATCACTCTTTTTAAACATATCTACTTCCTCCTTTATATCCTAATTATTGTATTTAACCTCTTTATATGACACTACCAACTCTTTCATTACCTCTTTTATATGCTCTACATTTGGGTTATGTGTACACTCTTCAAGTTTTGTAAAGAACTTAGTAATATCTACATTTCCATCCTCTATCTTAGTTATAAATATCTTTTTATTATCTGTCTTTATTGCTGAGTTTACATCATATAGTAGCTCTTCAAAAAGTTTCTCCCCTGGTCTTAGTCCTACCACATCTATACCTACATTGGCATTGGATAGTTTTATCATCCTCTTAGCTAGATCATATATTCTCACTGGTTTACCCATATCCAGTATAAATATCTCTCCACCATTACCTAAGCTTCCAGCCTCTATTACAAGTTGGGCTGCCTCTGGTATAGTCATAAAATATCTAGTTATATCTCTATGAGTTAGTGTTAGGTTTTTTCCTTCCTCAATCAGTTTTTTAAATATTGGTATTACAGAACCATTACTTCCCAGTACATTTCCAAATCTTACAGCCATAAACTTAGTATTTTTTGATACCTTATTCATATGCTCAATAACCAATTCACAAGCTCTTTTACTTGCTCCCATTAAGTTTGTGGGATTTACTGCTTTATCTGTAGAGATAAGTACCATTCTCTCTACTCCATATTTATCAGCACACTCTGCTACCTTTTTAGTTCCAAATATATTATTTTTTATAGCTTCCTCTGGATTATGTTCCATCAGAGGTACATGCTTATGGGCAGCAGCATGAAATACCACATTTGGTCTATACTTGTTAAATAGGAAATCTACCTTCTCTTCCTCTCTTATATTACAAATCTCAGATACCAAATCTAAATTAGGATATCTTCTCTTTAGCTCTAGCTCTAGAAAATATATATCATTTTCATTTACATCTATAGTTACCAATTTTTTAGGATTAAATTTAGCTATCTGTCTTGAAAGCTCCGAACCTATACTTCCAGCTCCCCCTGTTACAAACACTACTTTGTTTTCTATAAGTCCTCTTATACTTCCATCATTTATTACTACCTCATCTCTTCCTAACAAGTCCTCTATTCTTACACTTCTAATCTGACTAGATAGTGGCTTATTATCTATCATCTCTGAGATTCCAGGTACTGTCTTTATACTTATACCCTCTATTCCTTGCAGTCTATCTACTACTCTTCCTAGCTCTGTACCATTCATTGATGGTATAGCTATAAGGATCTCCTCTATCTTTTCATTTCTTATTACCTTATCAAAACTCTCCTTATTTCCTAGTACTGGAATATTGTATATAGATGTTCCTATCTTTTTAGAGTCATCATCTATAAAGCCTATCAAATCATATGGAAAGTTTGGATTTACTAGATACTCTCTTGCTAACATAGCTCCAGCTTCTCCAGCTCCATATATTATTGTTCTCTTCTGTTTAGAAATAATTTTCTTATGTTTTCCATAATATCTTTTTAATCTAAAGATATATCTACATAAAAGTTGTATTGACACTGATAATATATATGTCATTACTATTGTAGTTATTGGAAAGCTCTTATCTTCATTTATTAACATAATTACTACAAATACCACTGCTGTTACTAAATTTAGTACCAATAGGTTTAGCACATCAAATATATTTGTATAGCTCCAGCTTCTATCACTCATTTTTATGTATATATACCCTATTAAAAATATAGCCAAATAAGTAGCTATATATTCTGCTCTTAATTCATATATGACAAAAAAATCATATTTTAGTATAAAGGCTAGAATAATACCAAATATGATTCCCAATGAGTCTAAAAACACCTTTACAAAGTTTCTCTTATTTATCCAGTTATATGCAGGAAGATTATTGTTTCTCTCATATACCCTTTTAAAAACTTTAAAAAGTAACATCTGAATAAGTGAAAATCCTAAGAAAGCTGTAAAAATAGATATATCTTTATAGAAAAAGAGAAATATTACAAATATCATAATATTTACAAGAATAGAATGTGTCTTTGGTTTTTTAGAAAAATCTAAATTATTTGTCAAATGATAAAAAAACAGTAGCAAGACAAAAAGTCCATATGCTGCTGTGTTCATACTAAATCCTGTAATCATAAACATTGTCTGATAGGTTATAAAGAGTAGTGCCGAATAAAAAATCTTGATATTCATAATGTTCTCCTAAAAATTTTTTGTTCTTATATATTTTACTACTTTTCTTAATAATGTCAATAGAACAAAAATTATTTTTTAATTTTATTTAAAAGAGGATGCAAATTTAGCATCCTCTTTTTTCTACTTTAAATAATATAGTTTTATTATTTTTTTATTTTCATCTATACTATAATTTAGTTCTTTTCTTTTATCTAACTCTTTTTTTATCTCTTCTATGTCCTCATTAGAAGATATATTCATTTCCACAGTTGCATATGTAAGCTTATAGCTCTCTACTGTATCTATCACTATCTTCAATTGATCTACTATATATCCTACTTTTTTATGAGGAGAGCCCTCCTCTCTTTTAGGAGAGAAAAGGGCTCTGAAAAAATTAGCTATTTTCTTTAGCAGTTTCATCTACATCAACTTCTTTTATATTTTCATTTTTTTCTATCTCTTTCACTATATCTCTATAAAGTAATGGTCTATTTCTAAATTCATCCATTATCCTTTCTATTCCTTCAGGATTTTCTTGCTCCTCAAACTTCATTTTAATTCCAATAGTGTTGGCTGTTCTTCCTTTTCCACTATCACTAGTTGTAGGAGCAAGAGTTACTTCAAAACTAGTTCTATCTGCATATCTAGCTTCATCTTCTTTAGATATTCCATCTTTTTCTTTGACTTTTCCTTCATCAATTCTGACATTTAAATTTATTTCTATCTCTTTAAGTCTCAATCCTTTAGGTTCTGTCATAGCTAACATAGGAATAGCTGCTTCTTTAGTTTCACTTATTTTAAAATTAAACATCAAAGGATTTCCATTGTCATCAAAATACTTTCCTATTGATTCTAGATAATGAGTATTAAGTATCTGCTGTGCTGCATTAGCTGAATAAAGTAATCCTCTTGTTATATCTGAAAGAGATTGATCATTTTGAGATTTTCTAAATCTCCAAGGATAACACTTCAACATCTATTTTCCCCCTTTTAAGCTGCTACTTCCTCTTTATTCATTCCATTTACTATAGATTCTGGATTTTTAGGAGCTTCCTCTCCTTCTGTAATAACTCCTTTTTTAGTTACATCCTCAGTTATAGCATCTATTATTCTCATAAGAGTTTCTGGTGTCTCCTGCTTTCTTGCTTCTACATGGAAAGTATACTTAGATCTAGTATCTGATTTTCTTGTTTGCTCAGATTTATGAGATACGCTACCACTAAATTTTACTCCCCAGAAACCACCACTTACCTCTGCTCCTGCTGTAGTAGAAGATGTAGATGTATCACTTGTATTAATCTCCATCTCAAAATCAATAGTTACCAATTCCATAGATAAATTAGGAATTCCTGTCATTGCTATAAATGGAGCTGAAATTGTTTTTTTAACCATTTTTCCATTTTCATTAGCTTCATAGTTAAAATACACATTTTTTACCTGTCCATTTTCATCTAGTGCTACCTCTTTTATATAGTTATACATAGATGCACTAAGTTGCTTCTGTGCATCTACCACTGCTACTAATGGACTTGCTACTAAAGATTCTATTGGTATAGCTTTTAATTGATCTCCTGTAAATGTACTCATAATATTTCCTCCTTATATTTTATTTTCTCTAGAGATACCCTTAAGATACTCTCTTTTTTTCTATATACCTAATCTGAATATTTTTCCTTTTCATATTCCTCTTCAAATAGCTTTGAAAAATTTTCAAAAAAGTTTAATTCTAGATGATGACAAATTTCTATAAATTGTTTTAGATTTAACTCTGTTTGACAACTCTCATAGCAACTAATTGTTTTCTGTGTCACCCCTAGAAGTTTAGCAAATTCTTTTTGTGTATATCTACTTTTTCTTCTTTCTTTTATATGCTTTATCACTTTTACATAACATTCATCATATATCATAAGCCATTTACTCACTCCTTATACCCCCTAAAAATATTTATATATTTTTGATATTTTATCTTTATTTATATAAATATACATAAAAGGTATATTTTAGTTGTAACCTAAATATACTAACTTTGTATATTTAATACTATCTCCTAAAATGAATTATCTCTAGAGAAATAAACTTTAAATATTTTAGGAGGTAACTTATGGAAAAATTATTTAGAACCCATGATATAAAAAATACTGTTGATTGTAAGCTAGTTATGAATATTCTTGCTTTAAATGAAATCTCTGGAAATGAAAAAGTTATTACTAAATTTTCCTTTGCAGGTGGAATCTCTGGTTATTCCTTTGGAAGATCTCAATTTGATATAAAACATAACCCTAGTTCCCGTGATTTTTTAATAAAAAAATGTGGTTTTACTCAAAATGAAATAGATAGACTCTTAGCTCTAGATAAAGATATTAGTGATTTGAATGAAAAGTTAGCAAAATATAGAAAGGAGATAGATGAGTATGATATGAGACATGTGCAGGAGATGATTGATCATGTAAGTTCTTTAGATGGTATTCCTGATATTTCTTTAAAAACCTTTGTACATCTTGTAGATTATCATAATCAGTTTTCACTTTCTAAAAATGGAAAGTTTCATACTTGGATAAAAAATAGAAAATCTTTAACTGCTGAAGATATATTAGAATTTAAACTTCATCAAACCAAATGGGGTAGAGAACAACCTCAAGATGTAAAAAGGAGATGGCTAAATATTGAGAAAAATTGGAAAGAGGTATAGTTTTCTATTCTATCTTTTTCTTTTTCTATCTCTTTTTTTCATAACTAAAGCTGGTTTTACTCTTTATAATCAAAAAAAAGTTGTAGAAAAAGAGAGTAGTAGGCATATAGATGTTATTGAAAGAAGATTTAAATATTATCTTTTAAATCTTCCCTGGGAAAAAACTTCTAAGTCAAACACTACTCCTCAAATTACTGAAAATTCCTTATTTCTTTTCAAAAAAGAAAAAGATGAATATTATCAATGTGAGGTTAAAAACTATCAGTTAATTTTTAAACTTATTTTTGAAAGTATATCTACCAATCAATATATCTATCCATTTATAATAGCTGATGATGGGAGATATATTTACCATCCTAATCCTAGTTTATTTGGAAAAACTCTTTTTTCAGAAGCAAGAGACGACAAAAGTAGAGAATTATATAATATAGCTAAATTACTAATTGAAAAAAAGCCACAAAAATATATTGGTAGACTTCAAGATAATAAGATGACAAAACAAAAATCTCGTATTGAATATCGTGCTTTTAAAGAGTATCAACTATATCTAGGCATTGTTTCAGTAGATGAAAGTTCCTATTTCATTACAATAAAAGATATAAGAAAGGATATGTATCTATTTTTTATAGCTCTATCAAGTGCTCTACTTCTAGCAATAAAAAAAGAGAATGGTATCAAGAAAGTAATTTTTATAAGTTCTATCCAATTTTGTATACTCCTCTCCCTTATTGCTGTGATAAATTATTCAAATAGTAAAGAAGATATGGGCAAATTTACTCCAATCTCTTCCTATAATGATCTATTTAAGTTTTTGAATAAACATAAACTTTCTAGAGAGGGAGATATCTATATACAAGTACAAGATTTAGATTTTTTATCTAATGATAATGTCAGAATTTCTGGATTAATAGAATACTACAAAAATGAATTTGAGAGAGTTTACTTCCCTGACTCTACAGATTATTCAGAGTCTATATTGAAGGATAAAAATGACATTATTACTAAAAAATTTTCATTTACTATATCTGAAGATTTTTTATATTACAAGTATCCACTTGAAAGCAATATTATTTCTATCAAAATGACAACTTGGAATGATGAAAAAACAACAGTCCTAACTCCTAATTTTTCCAGATATGCAGATAAGTTGCTTATTTCGTCTAAATGGGGGCTTGCTAAGAATTTAAGTATAAGTGACTGGAATGTTCTTGGAACTTTCTTTTCCTATGAGGAAGTAGAAAATAATAACTATAATCTTACCTTTAATATCTATGTAAAGAGAAATATATTAGCTCCTTTTATCTCAAATCTACTCCCATTCTTTGTGATAATTGGACTATTACTTGTACTAATACTATTAATTCCAAAGGATAAAGAAAAACTAAATATAGACTTTTTTTTAGGCTCAATATCTGGACTTTTTTTTACAATACTTATTTCACAAAATTCTTTGAGAGAAGATATATCCACTGGTGAGATACTATATTTAGATTATTTCTACTTTTTTCTATATTTCATTTTGATATTTACTATCATTCTTATATTTTTATATAAAATTAATTCTCTTAATTACCTAATTGTTAAAAAATTTAAATATTATTTTAGTTATGTAGTATTTTTAGTACTTACTGCAATTACTTTTTTTAATTTCCCACTAGGATAGTATAAAAGAGGATAGACTTCCCTATCCTCTTCCCTTATACAACTAAATTATTTCCTAAAGAGAGTTTCTCCTTAATAAAAATTTTTCCCTAGCTTCCAATTAGTATTCTACTCTTTTTGCCAAAAATCTTTTTAAACAGCAACACTATTATTGTAGATAGTATAATAGTAACTACTCCTAATCCTAAACTTTCTAACATATCCATTCCATTATGATATCTCTCCCAAAACATTAAGATAAAATAATTGTGTATAAAAAATATTCCAAAGCTACAATCTGCTAATATACTTAAAGATTTTTTTATCATCTTTCCTAAACTATTCTCTACTTTTTCCAATTTCATAAAAACTCCTAAAAAGAAAAGGCAGATAAAAAATTTTTCTGGAGCTACTAAATCTATTCCTTTTATTTCAAAAATACTTTTCTGCATAGTTTCTAAAATATTATATCTTACTTGTAATGCTAAAGTTATTCCCCATAAAATTCCAAGATATAATATATTTTTCTCTAATATATCTCTTGCTCTCTCTTTATTCATAGATATATATATCCCTAGGCAATAAAATGGAGAGAAATATATAAAAGCTTGAAAAATATTTATTGTAAGATCTCTAATAGGTCTTTGAATTATCATGCTTATAATCAATAATAAAAAAATAATTATCCTTTGTCTTCTATCTTCTAACTCTATAAATTTGATAAATATAGGTGAAGCTATAAATAATAACATAGCAAAGGGAATATACCAAGTAGCAGTAAGAGCATTCCCTGATAAATAATAAAGTAATGTATATAGTATTTTATTTTTTTCATATATAAATAAATCTAACTGGTGCTGATGTACTGCATAGATAAGCCCTGGAATAACTACTATAGTATAAGGAAGCAATACATTTTTTAACTTATTTTTCATAAATTTTTTATAATCAAAACCTCTTCTATAGAATATATGATGAAATAGAAAACCTGATATAAATACAAAAGGACTTGTTCCTCCCTTGATAATTGCTTTTATCAATTTTTCTGTTACTGTACTCTCTGGAAAATATAGAAAATGCCCTAACACAACCAGCAATATAGCAAATCCTCTAAAATAGTTAATATAATCTAGATACATACACACCTCCTTAAATTTCCAAAGATTTTACCACACTTTCTTGTCATAATAAGCTCAATTTATTTAATTTTATATTTTTTATTTCACTTGTGTCAAAATTATGTCATTTTTTTATAAAATTGTTCGTTTTAAATTATATTTTGATATAAAAAGTACAACATAGTTTAACATCACTATTTTTTTATAATTTAAGTTTTACTTTTAGAATAAAGCTTTCTTTTTTTATTACAACCGTTTTATATAATATATTATTTTAATTATATTTAACCTTTAATTTTACATTTTGTTTTTTTGTTGAAAAAAATAGTTGCTTTTTGAGAACGAAAAATATATAATCAAAGCATGTTCTCGAGTACAAAAAACAAAAATAAATATACTAATATCTAAATGGAGGAATATGGATTTATGAAAAAGCATTACTTACACTTTTTTGTTCACTTGCTACTGGAGTTATTGCAGCACCTAATGATGGTTGGAATGAAGGAATGATTTTATTTAAAAAAGGAGATACTACAAATACAAATTATTATAGAATTCCTGCTATTACAACTACTTCCCAAGGTACTATAATTGCAGTAGCTGATTATAGACACAATGGATATGGTGATATTGGATTAAATACTGGTGTTGATTTTGCCATAAAAATTTCTCATGATGGTGGAAATACATGGAGTGATAAAACTATTATTACTCCTGAAAATGGATTAGGAATATCAGATCCTGCTATTGTACACAATAGCGACACTGGTCGAACTTTTCTTTTTGGATACCAAAATGATAAATTTATAACTACTAAGCCTACCAGTGAAAAATCTGATTTTTTTATGTATACCTCAGATGATGGTGGAAAAACTTGGGATAAAGGTCAAAGTTTGAAAGATTTAACTCCAGAAGGATATAAATATGTATTACAAGGACCTGGAAGTGGAATGTATTACAATGGTACTATCTATATGCCTATTCAAGCCTGGCACCATGAAAAAGACCAACCTGATAAATCTACTGCTACTTCTGGCTTTATATATAGCACTGACAATGGAAAAACTTGGAATTCAGCAATTTTAAGACCTGAAAATTATCCTGTGGGAGCATTTGGAAAACCTGATATAAGTAGTGAAAGTAATATATTTCATCATAATGGAAAAATATATTTAGCTGCTAAACCTGAAACTAGCAGGGAATCTAAAAAAAGAGTTGTTTATGCTACTTCTGATAATGGAAAAACTTGGGAAAGAGTTGAAGAAGATTTTATTCCTGATGATGTTGCAGCTTGTGAAAGTAGTAGTTTATCCTTAAATGATAAAGTATATTTAGTTGCTTATACTAAAGATAAACCTGAAAGAAGAACAGGAGTATTTCTTACTACTAATACCGGAAAACATCTTCAAATTTTTGATACGAAAATAGATGGTTATACTTCTATGTCTCAGGACCTAGATAATCTTTATGTTTTCCATGAAGGAAAAGCAGGAGAAGGAGAAATGCTTTTCAGAAGATTTGATATCTCTGCTAAAGAATATGCTAATATCAACGCTCAAATTCTTAATAGAGGTACTGACCTACTTGATGTACAAGATAAACTGTTTGCTAGTAGATCGTACTTAACTGGAGAATATGCTAGTCAAGATAACTCTGGAGTAGAAGCTGTTATCTTAAATGGTAATTATAAAATTGGGGCTTTTCATAAAAATTCTAAAGAAAATAGTAAAGATGTATATAGAACTATAGAGTACAATACTGAAGATACTACCTTAGTTCTTTCTCAAGATAATGTTATTACAAATAATGATAATATTTTTGCTGGATATCAATATACTAAACTAAGTTATCTAAACGGAAGTAAAAATGATATCAATTCCTTTGTTATTGGTTACTCTTTAAATCATAAATTTGAAAATGATTTTGGGTATAATCTAGGAATAAATGGTATCTATAGTAACAATAAATTAGATAGAAATGAAGCTGAAGGATTAGGTAAATCAGCAAGTTTTGATTCATATAGTATATCTTTAAAAAATGAGATATATAGAGATATAAAAGTTCAAGAAAATACTAATCTTAATCTAGCTGCTGGTCTAAGAACTACTTACTTTGGACATGATGATATAAAAGAAAAAAATGGAAATGGATTTAATGATGCTTATGTTGATAGCTCTACAAATTTCTCTAATGAGATATATCTTAAAGGCAGTGCTGAACATGACATAAGATTTAATGAGAAATTTGCTGCTAAAATAGGAGCAAATGTTGGATATAATAAAGAACTTATGAATGTTGATGATTGGAGAGATAAATTTACTATTTTAGATGTTGAAAAAGAGTATGCTAGACCTGTTGAAAAACATAGTGCTGGAGTAGCAAATGCTGGTTTCCATCTGACTTTAGATTTTGTTGATAAAGTAGAAACTACTCTTGCTTATACTGTTGATTCCACTGGAGAAGGTATAACTACTGGTAGACTAACTTACAAATTCTAATATTTTTAAAATATAATTCAACCAAAGAGAGAGATAACTAATATCTCTCTTTTTTACATTATATATTTCTCAGTAACATACTATTTACATTTAGTATCAAATATATGAATAATATCTATTACCTAGATTAGGCATAGCACTAATCTCACTTATTATTACTCAATAGAAACTTCTTTATTTTTAGCTAATATATTATATATGGAATTTGATTTTTTTAATTTTAAAACACCAAAAGATATTCAATTAGAAATTTCTAAAAATGTAAGACTTAGAAGAAAAAAGATGAAGAAGCTTTAGCTATTGCAAATAATATAAAAAAATAGTTGAAAAAAATTTGAATATTTTTTTGAAAAAGAATTCTGATACTATCTAATTTCTTATTGACTTTTTTACTATAAGTGCTATAATTATACAATCAAATATGCTGTTTTTTTAATAATAAATTACTAAAAAAATAATACAAATAAAAAATATAGTTTAAAAGGGAGGAAAGATTATGAGTTTATTAGTTTCTTTTATTTTAGTACTTGCAGCTCTAGTTATAGGAGAGATAATTTCTACAAAAACAAAAGCTATCATTCCATCAGTTTTTATAACTGCAGTACTTTTTTTAGTGGGATATTGGACAATATTTCCAGCAGATATCATTGCTAAGGCAGGATTTTCCACAAATATAATTTATCTATCTATGTATTTTTTGATAACTCATATGGGTACTATGCTCAGTGTTAGAGAGTTAATTGCACAATGGAAAACACTAGTTATATCTATATTTGGAATCTGTGGCATCTGTATTGGTACTCTTTTACTAGGACAACTTTTCTTTTCTTGGGATATGCTAGTAGTTGCTACTCCGCCACTTACTGGAGGAGTTGTTGCATCTATAATTATGTCTGAAGCTGCAAAAGCAAAAGGATTAGAAACATTAGCTGTACTAGCTGTAGGTATGTATGTTATGCAAGGATTTGCTGGATATCCACTTACTGCTATTACTTTAAATATGGAAGGAAAAAGATTAGTTGAAAAATTTAGAAAAGGGGAGCTTCAACTTATAAAAAAAGATGAAAATACAACTGTAGAGAAAAAACTTATACCACCTATTCCTAAAAAATTTCAAAGTACTTATGTATTTTTACTACAACTAGGAATTTTATCTCAAATTAGTCTTTTTATAGCTAACCTTACTAACAAGGCAGTATCTGAATTTGTTATCTGTTTAGTTGTTGGAGCTATAGCTGCTGAACTTGGATTTATTGAGAGAAAACCACTTAATCTATCAGGAACTTTTGGTTTCTTTATGACTGGTCTAATGGCTTTTATCTTTGGTGGTCTTGCACAAGCTACTCCTGAGATGATAAAAGAGTTAATTGTTCCATTTATAGGAATTATCGCTTTTGGAGTTATAGGTTTAGTAGTTCTTTCTATCATAGCAGCAAAAATATTTAAAGAGTCTATTCCTATGTCAATAGCCATATCTTTAAATGCACTATATGGTTTCCCAGTTAACTATACACTAACTAATGACGCTGCTAAAGCCATTGGAAAAACAGATGAAGAGGTGGAGTTTTTAATAGAGTCAATGTTGCCAAAGATGTTAATTGGAGGATTTGCTTCTGTTACTATTATTTCAGTTGTTATTGCTGGAGTATTTGCTAAAATGTTATAGAACTAAGGGGGAGAAATATGAATATTAAAGAATTAGCAGAAAAAAATAGAGATTACGTTATCAATCTAAGAAGAGAATTTCATCAAATTCCAGAACCTAGCCTAGTGGAATATGAAACTTCTAAAAGAATCCAAGAAGAATTAGATAAAATGGGGATAAAATACAAAGTAGTAGCTAAAACTGGTGTTGTTGCTGAAATAGGTGGAAAACAACCTGGAAAAGTAGTAGCTCTTAGAGCTGATATTGATGCATTACAAGTTACTGAATGTACTGGTGTAGACTATGCCTCTAAACATCCTGGTATGATGCATGCTTGTGGACATGATGGACATGCTTCTATGCTATTAGGTGCTGCTAAAATTTTAAAAGAAATTGAAGGAGATATCAAAGGAACTGTTAAACTTTATTTCCAACCTGGGGAAGAGGTTGCACAAGGTGCTAAACTTATGTTAAAAGAGGAACCTTTAAAAGGAGTAGCAGATGGATGCTTTGCTATACACCTTTGGGCTGATATTCCAGTAGGTAAAATCTCTATAGAAGAGGGACCTAGAATGGCATCAGCTGACCTTTTAAAAATAGAGATAAAAGGAAAGGGAGGACATGGCTCTCTACCTCATCAAGCTATAGACTCAGTAGTAGCTGGTTCTGCAGTTGTTATGAATTTACAATCTATAGTTAGTAGAGAGATTAGTCCTCTAGAATCTGCAGTTGTTACTATTGGTTCTTTCCAATCTGGAACTAGATTCAATGTCATCTCCAATCAAGCTACATTAGAAGGAACTGTTAGAACATTTAGTAAAGAAACTTGTAAAAATATAGAAAACGCAATAAGAAGAATTGTAAAATCTACTTGTGAAGCTTATAGAGCGGAAGGAGAGGTATTCTATACTTATGGAACTACCCCTGTAATCAACGATACAACTTGTTCTAAAGTAGCTGAAGGAGCTGTAGAAAAATTACTAGGTAGAGAGGGAGTAGCAAAATTTGAAAAGATTACTGGTGGAGAAGATTTCTGTTACTTCTTAGATGAAGTTCCTGGAGTATTAGCCTTTGTAGGAATAAACAATCCTGAAAAAGCAGCTAACTATCCACATCACCATGAAAAATTTAATATGGATGAAGATGGCTTAGTATATGGTATGGGATTATATGCTCAATTTGCCATAGATTTCTTAAATAAATAGTAAAAAAAGGGTAGGATGCTTTCCTGCCCTTTCTTATCCATCTACTTTTAAATTATTAATTAAAAGAAGAGAATCTTCTTTTCTTTCTAAAAGCTTTAATTCTTTTAAATATTGTATATCTCTATCTATTGTTCTTTTAGTTATATTTAGTTTTATAGCTAATTCTTCAATTGTTATTTCAGAGTTTTCAGATATAATTTCTAAAATTTTTAATAACCTTTCTCTTCTTTTTTTGGTTTTTACATCTATTTTAATATTTTGAACGACATTTTGAACGACATTTTGAACGACATTTTGAGAATTTTTTTTATTTAAAAAGTTATCTTTAATATATAGTCTTGTTATAAAATAATTTCTATTCTCATCAGTTTCAAATTCTGGTTTTGGTGATCCATTTTTTTCCAATGCTCTTAATATTTTTCCAAATCCAGTATTTCTTCCCTCAGTTAAATGTAATTCCTTTAAAAACTCTCCTATTCTACGGTTTCTATATCTTCTATTTACTACCCGATAGTTTCTTAATCCCTCTATTGTTATAGAACGATCTGGTCCAGGAAAACTTAATATCTCTATCTTATCTGATTCTACTCTCACTTCAATTGGTTCTCTTACATCATATCCTTTATGATAAACAGCATTTGCTAAGGCTTCTTCTATTGCTGCAAAAGGATAATTGTAATATCTATCGCTTTCAGCCCTATCTGGAAATTTAATGATTTCTTCCTTAATTATATTATTTTGTATATATCTCAAGGCATCTTGTAACTGTTGATCTAAAGGTCCTTTAAAAATTTTCTCAATTATTTTATCTCCACCAACTCCATCTGGAAATTCTACAACTTCTATTTGTGTATATGGAAAAAATTTATCTGGTTCCATATTAAAAAATAGTAATCCTATATTTTTAGGTTTTCTATATTCTGGGAGAGTATTTACTATTCCCATATTTTGACAAATGCTATAGAACTCTTCATTTTCTATGCTATTTATTAAAGAACTTTTTACCTTTGTTAAATAGCTTTTTATTAAAGTTACATTTAAATCCTCTAATTCTGATTGTTGATTTACTCTATCATCAAAAGGTATTTTATTTGCTAGAGAATATAGTAGATTCTCTTCACTTAAAGATGGCATAATTGTACTAGCCATTCTTCTTATATATGGTATTTTCTCTGTACTTACAGTCGCTTTTCCATTACTATAAGTAAAGCTTTTAGGAGATTTATATGGTCTTAAATCTCCTCCTGGAGCCCAAATTACTATTAGTTTTCTTTCTTGAAAATCTACTACTTCTACAACTGGCAAATACTCTGGTTGTATCATTTTACATTTATTCAATAGATCTTTTAATATATCATCTACTTTATCAATTGGTATGCCCTTTATTGGAAATTTTGGACGTCCATTTTCTTCTTCTACTCCTAATATTAAATATCCTCCACCCCAATTGTCAATATCATTAGCAAAAGCACAAATTGTTTTTAAAGAAGCTTCTGGCTTCCAACTTTCCTTAAACTCTATTCTAGCCCACTCTACAACATTTCCAGAAAGTAATGTATTTATATTAGTTGGTAATCCCATTTTTATCTCCATTCTTTTTATTTTATTATAACATTTACTTTCTATTTTTTAAAGATAATACAGATAAATAAAAAAGGGTAGGATACTTTCCTGCCCTTTCTTTTACATATTAATTTACTTTATAACATTCATTTTTATAGCTTTGAATTTACAAGTATCAAAACAGATTCCACATCCTACACATTTTTCAGTGATTACATGGTGTTTTTCTTTTACAGCTCCTTCAATAGCTCCTACAGGACACTTTCTAGCACAAGCTGTACATCCCTTACAATTCTCTTCTATAATCTCAGCTTTCTTAGGTTCTACATCACTAACAATAGCTTTTGTAGGACATTTAGTAGCACAGATTCCACAAGAGATACATTTAGCTGGATCTATCTTAGCTAAGTTATTTTCAACTGTAATAGCTCCTACTGGACAGTTCTTAGCACAAATTCCACATCCTATACAAGCTGTAGTACAAGCTTTTTTAGCTGCTGCTCCTTTTTCTTTAGAAGAGCAAGTAACAGTTACTTTTTTACTTTGTGGTAACATAGCTATTACTTTCTTAGGACAAGCTTTTTGACAAAGTCCACAAGAGATACATTTATCTTCATCAACTTCAGCTATACCTTTCTCATTTACTTTGATAGCCCCTACTGGACAAACTTTCTCACAATCTCCATGTCCTAAACATGAATATACACAAGATTTATCTCCACCAGCATAAAGCATCATAGCAGCACAAGTTTGTAACTCTCCATCAAATTTATATATCTTAGTAGTTCTAGTATTATCACCTTGACATAGTACTCTAGCTACAACTTTTTCAGAAGAAACATCTACTGATGCTCCCATAATCTCTCCAATTTTAGCTGCTACAGCTGCTCCTCCAGGTGCACATAATGACATTGGTGCTCCTTGTTCTACTATTGCAGCTGCATATCCAGAACATCCTGGAAATCCACATCCTCCACAGTTTGCCCCTGGAAGAATTCCACTGATTGCTTCTATTTTTGGGTCTACTTGCACTTCGAATTTAATAGAAGCAAATGCAAGGAATAGTCCCATAGCAAGTCCTGTTAACCCCAACACAATGGCTGGTATTAATACTGCCTCCATATTAACCTCCAATAATTTTTATATTTGCATACCACTGAATCCCATAAATGCCATAGCAAGTAATCCTGCACAGATAAAGGCAATAGGAATTCCTTTGAATGGAGCTGGAATTGCTGAATACTCTATTCTTTCTCTGATTCCAGCAAGTAAAACTAATGCTAGTGAGAATCCCACTGCAACTGCAAAACCATTTACAACAGTTTCAATAAAGTTATATCCCTCTTGAATATTGATGATGGCAACTCCTAGCACTGCACAGTTTGTAGTGATAAGAGGTAGGAAAACTCCTAGTGCTTTATATAGTGATGGTGATGTCTTAGCAATAGCCATTTCAACAAATTGAACTAATGCTGCAATTATCAGAATAAAAGCAATAGTTTGAAGATATCCCAATCCAAATGGAGCTAATAAAAAATGATAAACAAGCCAAGTAACTGCAGAAGCAATAGTTATAACGAATGTTACAGCCATTCCCATTCCTAAAGAAGCATCAACTTTTTTAGATACTCCCATAAATGGACAACATCCTAAGAACTTAGCAAAAATAACGTTATTTATAAATATTGAACCAATAATTATACTGAATAAACTACCAAAACTCACGATTATCCCTCCTTACTCTTTTTCATTTCAAGATAGTTAAGGAAAGCTTTTATAAAGGCAATAGTAATAAATGCCCCTGGAGCTAAGATAAATATAAGAGCTGGTGAATAAGATTCAGGTGTTACTCTTATACCAAATACAGTTCCGTTTCCTAAAACTTCTCTAATCATTCCTAATACTGTTAATGAAAGAGTAAATCCAAGTCCTGAACCAATACCATCTAAGAAAGATGCAAATACACCATTTTTAGATGCAAAACTTTCAGCTCTTCCAAGTACAATACAGTTAACAACGATAAGAGGAATAAATAGTCCTAGTACTTTATATAAATCTGGAGTATATGCCTCCATTACCATTTGAACTATAGTAACTAGTGATGCAATTATCATAATATATGCTGGTATTCTTACTTGTGATGGTATTACACTTTTAAATGCAGATATCAATAAGTTAGAACAAGCAAGAACTGCAATAACAGCAAGTCCCATTGATAATCCGTTCATAGCTGAACTTGTAACTCCAAGTGTAGGACATAATCCTAAGAATAATACAAATATAGGGTTTTCTTTAAAAATTCCTGATATTATTATTTTTCCATAATTAGTTTTCATTATTTACTCACCCCAGTTTCATAAGCTTTTAAAGCTCTGATAAGTCCTGTGTAAACAGCAGTTGGAGATATAGTAGCTCCTGCAAAAGCATCCACAGATTTATTAAACTCGTAAGATGAATCTTTTCCAATCCAGTGGTCTTGCCACTCAATTCCAGCAACTTTAGCTCCTAATCCCGGAGTTTCAGCTTGGTTTGTAACTCTTACTCCTGCAATTTTACCATCTAAAGTTACTCCTAAGATAAATGTTATATCTCCAGCATATCCTGGCTGAGCAACAGTTGTAACATATCCTACTTTATTTCCATTAGCATCATATCCAGGTACAAATTCTAATCCTTCAGCTGTAACAACTTCATCTGCTTTAAATTCATTTGCTGCTGTTAAAACTTGTCTTTTTGCTTCATTTTGAGCTTTTTCATTATTTTGTGCAATAACTGTTTTTGTAAAATCATTTACTAATCCTAATACTCCAGCTGAGACTGCAGCTATTACTAATAGAACTAGTCCATAGTGTACAAATCTATTTTTCATTAGCTTTCACCTCACCAAATTTTTTAGGTTTAGTATATCTATTGATTAGAGGTACAACTCCGTTCATAATTAAGATAGAGTATGCAACTCCTTCTGGATATCCACCTTTCATTCTAATCATTGATATTAGAAGTCCTAAAAGTAATGCATATATAATCTTTCCTTTTGGAGTATGTGGACTTGTAACCATATCAGTAGCCATATAGAAAGCTCCTAAGAAAAGTCCTCCTGAAAGGATATGCATTAATGGGTCTCCACCCATTGCCCAAGTTAATACAAATACTGTACCAATTATTATTGCTGGTACTTTCCAATCTATTTGTTTTTTATAGATTAGGTAAATTCCACCTATCAATAATGCAAGTGCTGAAGTTTCCCCTAGACATCCTCCCATTCTTCCTATGAAAGCTTGAACATATTGATTTCCACCTTCTAATAAAGCTGAGTCTAATGAGATTCCTCTCTTCATAGCATCAAGTACTGTTGCTCCAGCTTTTCCATCATAAGCAAATGTAGTGATAGCTACTGGCCAAGAAGCTTGTACAAATGCTCTCCCTACTAATGCAGGGTTAAATACATTGTGTCCAAGTCCTCCAAATACCATTTTTCCAAGTCCAATAGATACTACACAACCTACAACTACATATTGTAATGGCATAATAACTGGAATTACAAATGAAAATAATATTCCTGTGATGATAGCACTTCCATCAAATATAGATGGCTCTTGCCCCATTACTTTTTGACATAAATACTCAGTAACCATACAAGTAAGTATTGATACTGCTGTTACTATAAATGCTCTTATACCAAATACATAAACAGCAAATAAGAATGCTGGTATTAGTGATATAATTACATCATACATTACTTTTTCAACTGTTTCTGATGTTCTTATATGAGGTGATGGCCCCATTTTCAAAATATTAGTCACTTTGCCCTCCTGATAACTCAATAACAATTTCTGTTATCTTTTAATTTACTTTTTCATTGCTCTTAATTTTGATTTTCCTATTTTTATAGCCTCTGTTAATGGTCTGTTAGCAGGACAAATATATGCACAAGAACCACACTCAATACAATCCATTAAATTATATTGTCCTAGTTGTTCCCATTGCTCAAATGATGCAAGTCTTGCAAACATAAGTGGCTCTAATCCCATAGGACATGCTTCTACACATTTTCCACAACCTATACAAGGTCTTGTTTTATATGGGTTAGTTTCTTCTTTCGTAAGAGCTAATAATCCAGATGTTCCTTTAATAACAGGAGCTTCTTCAGAGAATTGAGCCATTCCCATCATTGGTCCTCCCATTACTAGTTTATCTACAACTTCTCTATTTACTCCACAATAGTCTAAAATATATGAAAATGGTGTTCCTATTGCTACTTTTACATTTTTAGGATTAGCTATTGCTTTTCCAGAAACTGTAACTACTTTCTCAATTAGTGGAATTCCATTTACAATACCATCATAGATAGCTGCTGCTGTTCCTGTATTTTGTACTACAACTCCTACAGCTGATGGAAGTTTTCCAGATGGAACTTGTCTGTCTAAAACAGCTTTTATAAGTTGTTTCTCTCCTCCTTGAGGATATTTTGTTTTTAACGGTGCTATCTCAATACCAGTACCTTCTGCTGCCTTTTTCATAGAAGCAATAGCTTCAGGTTTATTTTCTTCTATTCCTACTATAGCAGTATTTACTCCTAATATTTTCTTAATAATTTTTATACCATTTATTATTTTTTCTGGATGTTCTAACATAAGTCTGTTATCTGAATTAAGATAAGGCTCACACTCTGCTCCATTTAATAATAATGTATCAATTTTTGCATCTGCTGGAGGATTTAATTTGATATGAGTAGGAAAACTTGCTCCTCCTATTCCTACTATACCCTTCTCTCTTATCATAGCAAGTAAATCTTTTTTATCAGCAGTTTCCCAGTTTTCTATTTTTGGTAATTCTGCCCAAGTATCTTGCTCATCATTTTCAATCATGATAGTTTTTATTCTTCCCATTAAAGGAAAAACATGCTCTTCTATCTTTTTGATTGTTCCACTTACTGGGGAATGAATAGGTGATGACATAAAGGCTTGAGAATCAGCTATTTTTTGTCCTTTTAAAACCTTATCACCAATTGCTACAAGTGGATCTAATGGTGCTCCTATATGTTGTAATAGTGCTACATACAACATTTTTGGGGCTTTTAATTCTTCAACAGCCATATTTTCTGTTTGAACTTTATTTTCAGGCGGATGAACTCCTCCTCTGAAACCAAAAAATTTCATAATAAATCTCCTTTCTTTTTAAAGTTAACTGTTACTAAACTAAGTTTACCACATTTATCACTAATTCTCAATATTTTTTAGAAATTTTTTTAATTACTTTTTGTTATATTTCTGCATTATTTTTCCTATTTCAATATCTTGAATAATATCAATTGCGCATTTACTTGCATTTTCTATCATCATTGTAACCTCTTCTTGTTCACTTTTACTAAACTGTCCCAATACAAAGTCAATAGTATTATCTTTTGGTTTCCCTATTCCACATTTTATACGTAAAAATTCATCTCCTAAGTGAGAAATAATAGATTTTATTCCATTATGTCCACCAGAACTTCCCTTCTCTTTTACTCTTAATTTTCCAACTGGAAGATCCATATCATCATAAATTACAACTAAATCAGTTTTAGGATTTAATTTATAGAAATTTATTACTTCTATTATTGAATTTCCACTAAGATTCATAAAAGTTTGTGGTTTTAGAAAAAGCACTTTTTCTCCATCAATATTTTTCTCACTAATAAGCCCTTGAAATTTTTCCTTTTCGTTTGTTATACTAAGCTCTTTCTGAAGATGGTTTATCACTTCAAATCCTATATTATGTCTTGTTTTTTCATATTTATTTCCTGGATTTCCCAGCCCTACTATCAACTTCATTCTTTACTTCTCCTTTTAACACTCTGCATTAAATGTAAATTTTGCAAGTCCTCCTAATGAGGTTTCTTTATATTCCTCTTTTAAATCCTTTCCTGTTTCTCCCATAGTTTTTACAACTTGGTCAAAAGTTACTTTATGTTTTCCATCTGTATATAAACTATATGCTGCCGCATCTAAAGCTCTTGCTGCAGCTGCTGCATTTCTTTCTATACAAGGTACTTGTACATAACCTCCTACTGGGTCACAAGTAAGTCCTAAGTGGTGCTCTAATGCCATCTCTGCTGCATACTCTATCTGAGCTAATGAACCTCCAAGTAAGAAACATGCCATAGCTGCTGCCATTGAGCAAGCTGAACCTACCTCTGCTTGACATCCACCCTCTGCTCCAGAAATAGTAGCGTTCTCTTTTATAAGATTTCCTATAAGTCCTGCTATTGCTAAGCTTTTTAAAATTTCATCCTCTTGTAAGTCATACTCTTCTCTAAGAGCATATAAAAGTCCAGGTACAACTCCACAAGCTCCACATGTTGGAGCAGTTACAACCTTTCCTCCACCTCCATTTTCCTCTGATACAGCTAAAGTATAAGCAAATATTCTTCCTAAAAATCCACCTCTACTATGATTATTTCTAGCCTTTCTATAGAAATTTGAAGCTTTTCTTGGATATTTAAGTGTTCCAGGTAGTACTCCAGTAGTATTAATTCCTCTTTCTACTGCCTCTTTCATAGCTTCCCAAATCTCTTTTAAAAATTCAAATATCTCTTTTCCTTCACACTCTACAACATATTCCCATAACTCTTTTTGATTATCTTCACACCATTTTTTTATCTCATCCATAGAGTTTAGTTGATATATAGCTTGAGCCCCTTTTCTTTCTTGATAGTGCTCCATTATTGTTCCTCCACCAACAGAGAATACCAACCACTCATCTATTTGATTATTATCTTTATCAAAAGCTTTAAATAACATTCCATTAGTATGATATCTATGAACTACCTCAGGTTTCCATAATATATCTGTTGGAATAGGCTTCATAGTTTCAATTATTATCCAATCTGTCAAATGTCCTTTTCCTGTTAAAGCTAATGAACCATATAGTTCTACTTCAAATCTTGCCGCATTTGGATTTTTAGCTTTAAATTTTTTTGCTGCCCTCTCTGGTCCCATAGTATGCGAGCTTGATGGTCCATTTCCAATTTTAAATAATTCTTTTAATGTATCCATTTATATTCCCCCTCCATTTTATCTTAAAAGAGAGTAGCTAAAACTCTCCTAAGTTTTTACTACTCTCTAATTTCACTACTGTCTTATCTCTCCATTATAATCTTTAGAGATAGTTGCAAGTATCTTCTCAATTGCACTATTTATCTCTTTTTCATCTAAAGTTTTTTCTTTATTTCTTAAAACTATACTTATAGCAACAGACTTCTTATTAGCTTCTATTTTATCTCCTTCATATACATCAAATATATCTATCTTTTCTATTATAGGAGACACTTTTTTCAAGCTTTCTATCATATTACCTACAAGTACATCTTTAGAAAGAACAATAGCTAAATCTCTAGTAACCTCTGGATATTTTACTATTTTCTCATATTTATTAGAATTTTTCATATATTTTACACATTTAGTTAAATCTATCTCTGCAATATATACTCTCTCTCTCTTTATTTCCATCGTCTCTTGAACATCTGGATGAATCTCTCCAAATACTCCAATTACATCATTACCTATTCTTAATTCTGCACTTCTTCCAGGATGGAAATTAGAGTTAGTACTTCTTTCTAATTTATATCTAGCTATTCCCATATACTCCATAAGCTTTTCTACATATCCTTTAATTGTATAGAAATCATAAGCCTCTGGTTTTGGATTCCATAGTGTTCTCTCTGGTCTTCCAGCAAGTCCTATACAAACTCTTAAATCTTCATTTGCTAACTCTTCTGCTGGCGAAAATACTCTCGATACTTCACAGAATCTTAAATCAAATTGGTTTCTATTTATGTTATCTCTTATGTTTGAAAGTACACTCCACATAAGTGTTGGTCTTAATATTGCCATATCTTCACTCAATGGATTTTTTATCTCTATTACTCTCTCTTTTATATTTAAAATATCCACTACATTTTTAGGAATAAATGAGTAGTTGATAACTTCTTGAAGTCCAATCTCTCTTAAAATTTCTTTTGTATTATCTATTAAATCTATATTCTCAGCTTTTTTACCAGCTTGAATATTTTCTATTGGCATTACTGGCTCTATATTTTCAAAACCATACATTCTTATTATCTCTTCATAGATATCAGCAGTTCTTGTTAAATCCCCTCTATATGTAGGTGGAATTACAACTAATGTATCTTGCGATAGTGTTCTTATTCCTAATCCTAAATTACTTAAAATCTTTCCTACTACATCTGGAGAAAGTTCTTTTCCTATAAATTTATTTAATTTTTCTAAGCTCAATGGAATCTCATATTTTTGTGGTTTTTCAATATATTTATCTATTGCACCATCTAATATCTCTCCATTAGCAATTTCAGCTATCAATGCCATAGCTCTTTCACTTGCATCTGGAATTCCCTCTATGTCTATTCCTCTTTCATTTCTATATGAAGAATCTGTTGAAATTCCTAATCTTCTTCCTGTTTTTCTAATATTTTCTGGTGTAAAATATGCTACTTCCAAGAATATATTTTTTGTTTCAGAAGTTATTTCTGTTCCTATTCCTCCAATTATTCCTGCTATTGCAATAGCTTTTTCATCATCTGCTATTACTAACTCTCCATTAGTTAACTCTCTTTCAACTCCATCAAGAGTAGTAATTTTTTCTCCCATTTTAGCTTCTCTTACAACTATACTTCCATTAGCTACTTTATCTAAGTCAAAAGCATGCATAGGTTGATTATATTCAAACATAACAAAGTTTGTTATATCTACTACATTATTTATAGGTTTTAATCCCATAGCTCTTATTCTCTTCTTTAACCACTCTGGAGACTCTCCTACAGTAACATTTCTTATTACTCTTCCCATATATCTTTTACATCTATCTTTATCATCTATATTTACTTTTGCCACTTTTGTAGTAGGATCAATAGCCTCAGTATAAGTAACTGATGGGTATTTTACTTTTCTTCCATAATAAGCTGCTATCTCCCTTGCTATTCCTATATGTGAAAGACAATCAGGTCTATTTGGAGTGATTTCAAGTTCAAATATTACATCATCTAAACCTGCATATTTTCTATATTCCACACCTATTGGAGCATCTTCTGGAAGGATTATTATTCCATCTCCATCCTCTCCTATTCCAAGCTCAACTTGAGAACAAAGCATTCCAAATGATTCTACATCTCTTATTTTACTCTTTTTAATTTTAAAATCTCCAGGAAGTACAGCTCCTATTTTAGCTACTACTACTTTATCCCCTAATTTATGATTTGGAGCTCCACATACTATTTGTAATGGCTCTTCCTCTCCTATATTTACTTTTACAAGTGTTAACTTATCAGAGTTAGGGTGTTTTCCATACTCAACTATATGCCCTATTACTACATTATCAAGTCCTTTTCCTTGAATATCTATGGCTTCAACTTCTTGACCTATCATAGTTAAGGCATTATCTAACTCTTTTATATCCTCTTTTATATCTACATACTGTTTTAGCCAGTCTAAAGAAATTAACATTATTCTCCTCCAGAATTACTTAAATTGTTTTAAAAATCTTACATCATTTTCAAAGAAAGCTCTTAAGTCATTTATTCCACGTCTTAACATAGCTACTCTTTCTATTCCCATTCCAAAAGCAAATCCACTTACTTCATCTGGGTCATATCCAACAGCCTTTAGAACCTCTGGGTCTACCATTCCACAACCCATTATTTCTACCCAACCACTATCTTTACACATTCTACAACCTTTTCCTTTACATACAGCACATTGAATATCTACCTCTGCAGATGGCTCTGTAAATGGGAAGAAGTGTGGTCTAAATCTAACTTCTGTATCTCCAAACATTTTCTTTAATGACTCTGTTAATATTGCTTTAAAGTTTGCAAATGATATATTCTCTCCTATCATAAGTCCTTCCATTTGATGGAACATAGGTGTATGAGATATATCATAGTCTGGTCTATATACTTTACCTGGGCATATCATTCTAAATGGTGGTTTATGCTCTAACATATATCTTACTTGTACTGGTGATGTTTGAGTTCTTAAAACAACATCATCATTTATATAGAATGTATCTGTAATATCTCTTGATGGATGAGTATCTGGTATATTTAAAGCATCAAAGTTATACTTTACTAACTCTACCTCTGGTCCATCAGCTACATCAAATCCCATTTCTATAAAAATCTCTTTCATAAAATTCATTGTCTCTGTAATAGGATGAGTAGTTCCTAATACATTTCTCTTTCCTGGAAGAGTTATGTCTATTACCTCTTCAGCTAATCTTTTATTTTTTTCTTTTTCTTTTAATTCACTATTTTTATTTTCTAGTGCTGAATTGATAAACTCTCTAAGTTCATTAACTAATTGACCTACAACTGGTCTTTCTTCAGGAGTAAGATTTTTCATTCCTTTTGAAATCTCTGTCAATTCCCCTTTTTTTCCAAGTAATTTTACTCTAATCTCTTCTAATTCTTGTAAAGATTCTGCTTTTTCAATATTTAATCCAGCAGTTTCTTTTAGCTGTGCTACCTTTTCTTTCATTTTTCCTCCCTAGTTTAAAAGGCTTTTATATTTTAAAATTTTTATATACTTTTATGATAAAACTGGAATTTGCCTCCATCTATTTCCAATATACCATATTCTCTCCCATATACAGCTCCTGGATTAAATAGTGTAATTCCATTTTTTGAAAACAGATATTGAATATGAGTATGACCAAATATAACAATATCACATCCTAATAATTTTCCTCTCTCCTCTATTGAGATATAATTATATTTTACTCTGTATTCATGACCATGAGCCAGAAGGATTTTTAATCCCTCCAGCTCAAATACCATCTCATCATCATATTTTCTATCAAATATATCACAATTTCCACGTACTATATAATACTTAGAATTTGGACATACAAAGGAAAGCTCCTCTCCATCTTTGCTATGGTCTCCAGCACAGATAACAACATCTGGTTTCTCTTTTTCATATATTCTTATAAGTGTGTCTAATCTTTGATGTGAATCTGAAATTACCAAAACTTTCATCTTTACTACCTAATTTTATCCTATAAATATAGGTGCCTTTCCTTTTTCTAATAATTTTATACCATTTTTTCCTATAATTTTTTCAAAGAAATAGCTTTTACTTAAATTTCCCATAATAAATAGATCCGCTTCATCTACTCTCTTTAATACATCTTCATAGTTATTTGTTGTTAGTTCTTCATGAATAACCTCTTTTTCATGCCCTACTAAATAATCTACTAACATATTATCTTCTATCTCTTTATTAATTACAAAAGATGAAAATCTCTTAATTTCTGGGAAAAGACTTATAAAATGATTGCAACTTCTATTGACTTTAACTCCATTATCATTACCAATAACTATATTTTCCATTGAACTCAATGGTCTTTCACCAATTAACAACATTGATTTATAATTTCCTTTTAATATATTTATCTCTTTTTCAGTCAATATATCATTTTTTCCCATAACTAATAAATCGCATCTTTTCATATGCTCAGTTACTACTTCTGCTACATCTCCTATATCAACACACAATTCAGCATCTATATTTTTTTCTTTCAATACTTCTTTTATCCCTTGTATTTCTGCTTGCTCTATCTCTTCCCAACCATGAGATATAAATGGTGCTCTTCCAGCTAACATAAGTCCATCTGTTGCTGACATAAGTTTCTCTCTAGCTATATCCTTTACATAAAGAGGGTATATTTTAAATCCTAGTTCCTTCTCTAAGAAAGCTGCACTTTCAGCTAAGCTTCCTCTTTCTATTTCATTTCCAAATAAAACTAATGCTCTTCTCATATATATCACCTCATTTTAGTATATGAAACAATAACTATTCTACTGTTTCTTCTATTATTTCTTCGTCTGAAATTTCTATCTCATCTGAAGTTACTTCCTCGCTAAAAGATGCTATATTCTCTGCCTGTTCATCTTCATTTTCTTCTGATTTTACTCTTGTTATAGAAACAACTTTCTCATCTTTACCATGAACCTTCATAATAATAACTCCTTGAGTTGCTCTACCGTATAGCACTATATCATCTACAGCTATTCTAATAACTACTCCTGAAGAAGTAATAGCCATTAACTCTTCATCAGTAGATACAGATAAAACTGATACAACTGAACCTGTCTTAGCACTACATCTTAAATTAATAACTCCTTTACCAATTCTAGATTGTAGTGGATATTCATCTATTTTTGTTCTCTTACCATAACCATTTTCTGTAATAGTTAAAATACTACTATTTTCTATATCTTTTATAAGAAGAGCTGATACAACTGTATCTCCTTCTCTCAATGTAAGACCTTTTACTCCCATAGTGTCTCTACCTGTAGCTCTCAACTCTTCACAACTAAATCTTATAGAATATCCTGCCTGTGTAGCTATCAATAACTGTTCATTTACTATATCCTCTATAAGTCCTACATATATTATATCATCATTCTCTTTTAATTTAATAGCTTTCAATCCTGAACTATTAATATTTTTAAATTCACTTAGGTTAGTCTTTTTAACTGTTCCATCTTTAGTTACAAATATAACCTCATTCTCATTTGAGAAATCTCTAGTTTTTATAATAGCTCTAATCTTTTCATCTGTCTTAAGATTTATTATATTTCCTATCAATCTACCTCTAGACTGTTTAGAAGTCTCAGGAATCTCATATACTTTTATATTATATACTCTTCCTTGGTTTGTAAATATCATAAGTGTATCTAGGTTCATAGCTGACTCTATATTCTCTACAAAGTCATCTTCTACTGTATTTTGGCTAGCTACTCCTCTTCCACCTCTTTTTTGAGCCTTATATTTACTTAGCTCCATTCTCTTTACATAACCTTTATTTGTAAATGTAAGTATTACCTCTTCATCTTTTATTAAATCCTCTGGATTTATCTCTTTTCTCTCTTTTTCAATAACTGTTCTTCTATCATCATCATACTTATCTTTTAACTCTTGAAGCTCAGTTTTCATTATCTCATATATTTTTGAATCATTAGCTAGAATCTCCCTCAATTCTGATATATATTTTTCTATCTCTTGATACTCTGCTTCTACTTTATCTCTTTCAAGTCCAGTCAATCTTTGTAGCTTCATATCTAGTATAGCTCTAGCTTGTATATCAGTAAATCCATATTTTTCTACTAATTGCTCTCTAGCTTGATTTCCATCTGTAGCAGCTCTAACTAATTCTATTATTCTATCTATATTATTTAAAGCTATTCTATATCCTTGTAAAATGTGAGCTCTTTTTTCAGCTTTATCTAAGTTAAATTGAGTTCTTCTTGTAATTACTTCAAATCTATGTTTAATATACTCCTCTATTATCTGCTTTAAGTTTAATACTCTTGGAGTATTATTTACAAGGGCAAGCATTATTATTCCAAATGTACTTTGTAAATCTGTATATTTATAAAGTTTATTTAAAATAAGCTCTGGTTCTTCACCTTTTTTAAGTTCTATTACAACTCTTATTCCATCTCTATCTGACTCATCTCTTAAATCAGAAATTCCAACTATCTTTTTATCCTTTACTAATTCCGCTATTTTCTCTATCAAAGTTGCTTTATTTAATTGATATGGTATTTCTCTTATTATAATATTTATTTTACCATTTTTCAACTCTTCTATCTCAATTTTTCCTCTTACTCTTACTTTACCTCTACCTGTCATATAGGCATCTTTTATACCTTTATCTCCATCTATTATTCCACCAGTAGGAAAATCTGGTCCTTTTATATACTCCATTAAGTCTAGAGGAGTAAGCTCTGGATTATCTATAAGAGCAAGTGTTCCATCTACTACCTCTCCTAAATTGTGAGGTGGTATATTTGTAGCCATTCCTACTGCTATTCCTGTTGCTCCATTAAGTAATAGATTTGGTAATTTTGCTGGTAACACTGTTGGTTCATCTAATGAGTCATCAAAGTTTTTTCTAAAATCTATTGTATTTTTATCTATATCTTCTAGAAGCTCATTACTTATCTTTGCCATTCTAGCTTCAGTATATCTCATTGCCGCTGCTGAATCTCCATCTATAGAACCAAAGTTTCCATGTCCAGAAATCAAAGGATATCTATAGTTAAAGTCTTGAGCCATTCTTACCATTGTACTATACACAGCTAAATCTCCATGTGGATGGTATTTACCTAGAACTTCTCCTACGATTCTTGCTGATTTTTTATAGGGCTTATCAAAACTCATACCAAGTTCATTCATAGCAAATAGTATTCTTCTATGTACAGGTTTCATTCCATCTCTTACATCTGGAAGAGCTCTACTTACTATAACACTCATTGAATAATCAAGGTATGATTCTTTCATTTCATCTTCTATATATCTATTATTTATATTCGACATTTGATTATTACTCCTCTTACTCTATAATTTTCCCTTCAATAGATTATACCATATAATCCAAGATTTTCATAATACACAGAATTAAATATCTAAGTTCTTTACATATTCTGCATTTTCTTCTATAAACTCTCTTCTTGGGTCTACTTTATCTCCCATTAGTTTATCAAATAGCATATCTGCTGCTCTTGCATCATCTATTGTAACTTTTAATAGTGTTCTATTTTGAGGGTCCATAGTTGTTTCCCAAAGCTGTTCTGGATTCATTTCTCCTAGTCCTTTATATCTTTGAAGAGTATATTTTTTATCCTCTCCTTCAAACGCTTCTGTTATCTCTTTTAGTTCTCTATCTGAATAAGCATATTTTATCTGTTTTCCATAAGAGATTTTATATAATGGTGGTTGTGCAATAAACACATTTCCATTGTAGATTAACTCTATCATATATCTGTATATGAACGTTAATAAAAGAGTTCTTATGTGAGCTCCATCTACGTCAGCATCTGTCATAAGTATTATTTTCCCATATCTCAATTTTTCAATATTAAAATTATCTCCAATACCTGTTCCAAAAGCTGTAATCATAGCTCTTACTTCATTATTTTCAAGTGCTTTATGAAGTCCTGCTTTTTCAACATTTAAAATCTTTCCTCTAAGAGGTAATATAGCTTGATGATATCTATCTCTACCCTGTTTTGCTGAACCTCCTGCTGAGTCCCCCTCAACTATATATATTTCACATTCTTCTGGATTTTTAGATGAACAATCTGCTAATTTTCCTGGTAAAGAACCTACTTCAAGTGCTGATTTTCTAAGAACAAGTTCTCTTGCTCTTTGTGCAGCTTCTCTTGCTTTTTTAGAATTTAATATTTTCTCTATAATAACCTTTGTATCATTAGGGTTATCCTCTAATATCATTTTTAATTGTCCACCCACAACTGTAGATACTATTCCTGTAACCTCTGAGTTTCCCAATTTTGTTTTAGTTTGCCCTTCAAATTGTGGTTGTGGAACTTTTACAGAAACTATAGCTGTTACTCCCTCTCTGATATCTGTTCCTTGAAGTTTTCCATCTTTATCTTTTAATAGTCCCTGTGCTTTTCCTACATCATTGATAATTCTTGTCAAAGCAGTTCTAAAACCTTGAACATGTGTTCCACCCTCATGTGTATTAATATTATTTACAAAAGAATATATTATCTCAGACTGATTTACTGTGTATAGAAAAGCTATCTCCACTCCTATATTATCAACTTCTCCAGTCATATAAATAGGTTCTTTTATAAGCTTTTCTGTATCTTCAGTTATTTCTCTTAAAAAGTCAGCTATTCCTCCTTCAAATTCAAAAATCTCTTTTTTAAATGGTTCTTTTCTTGAATCTGTAAGAGTTATTACTAGCCCTTTATTTAAGTAGGCTAACTCTTTTAATCTATTTTTTAAGGTATTATAATCATAAACTAAAGTTTCAAAAATCTCATGGTCAGCTTTAAATCTTACTGTTGTTCCATGTTCTTCTGTTATTCCTATCTCTTTTACTGCTTCTTCTGGTATTCCTCTATTGTATTTTTGATACCAAACTTTCCCATTTTTTCTTACTTCTACCTCTGTCCATAATGAAAGAGCATTAACTACTGAAACTCCAACTCCATGAAGTCCTCCAGATACTTTATAGTTATCATTTTCAAACTTTCCTCCAGCATGCAATACTGTCAAAACTATTTCTAATGCTGATTTTCCATATTTAGGATGGATATCTACTGGAATTCCTCTTCCATTATCTACTACCTCTATAACATTATCTGGAAGTATACTTACCTCTATATGAGTACAATACCCAGCCAGTGCTTCGTCAACTGAGTTATCTACTATCTCCCAAACCAGATGATGTAACCCTCTTTCAGAAGTTGTACCTATATACATTCCTGGTCTTTTTCTAACTGCTTCAAGTCCCTCTAGGACTGTTATATCTTCTGCTTGATAATTATTGCTCACTTTCTACCTCCAATTATATTAAAAAATTCATTACCTCTACTCATTAATGTCTGTGTTCCATAAGATGTTATATATATACTATCATCAGTTACTATAACTGTTTTTTTATTCTTTTCAGCTAAATCTACTAATCTTTTTTCTGCCAGTTGTTTTTCATAAAAGCCTTTATTCTCTTCGTTTGTAATATGTATATAATCAATAATAAGTATAATTTTTTTGCTTGGGATCAAAACTTTATTTTCTAAAAAGATATACACTACTCTTCACTTTCCTCAAACTCTTTTGAATGTATATTCTTTCCTATTTTTTTTAAATACTCTTTAGCTTTTCCATTATCTATACATACTTTACAAAACTCTTCTTCTCCCTCATAGAGCATTCCACAAACTTTACACTTTCTATATCCATGAGAAAGTAAATACTCCTCTCTCTCCATAGCTATTTTTCTTAGATATTCTATCTTTTCCATTATTCCCAAATTTCTTTTTAATGTATCAGAACTATTTAAATTTTCTAATACCTCTTCTTTTTTTATATGTTGTTCCTCTAATTTTTCTTCTTCTTTTTCCTCTTTATCCAAATACTCTTCTCTATTTTCATCAAGTTTTCCAGTTCGTATAACTATATCCTTAACTACTTCTTCATCAAAATAATTATTTATCGTTTTGATATATTTAGCTTTTTCAAGTGTCAGATGATGAATAAAAAATGTACTTTCAGCCCTAATATATAAAATTTTATCTTTTATATAGTCTGGTTGACATTTTTCACAAATTTTTCCAACAATTTTCTCCCACTCAGCCTTTAATATTCCTTCTTTCAATCTTCTACTTTTTCCTACAGCTGTATCTATCATTTCACTTATATTATTCAGCTTTTGTGTCATATACTATTTCACCACCCTCCACATAAAAATCATTTGAATCTATTCCTAAATCTCCAGTTGAACTTACTAAAACTTGTATATTTCTCTTTTCTAAATAATTTAGTATACTCTCTTTTCTATTTGAATCGAAATATGAAGAGATATCATCAATTATTAATACTGGATTTTCTTTTTTCTCACGTATTACCATATCTATCTCTGACAATTTTAAAGAGAAGATTATTGATTTCTTCTCTCCTTGTGATGCAGTAGATTTTGCCTCATGTCCATTTAAAATAAATAAAAAATCATCTTTTTGAGGACCACATAGTGAAAAACCATATCTTTTCTCTTGTGAAAAATTTTTCTTTATTTTCTCTCTTAAAAGTTTCTCAATCTCTTTTAGACTTAATTTTTTTATATTTCCTAAATGGCACTCATAACTTAAACTCAACTCTTTTTTATTATCAAAAAGTTTTCTATAATTTAGATTCAAAATTATAGATATTTTCTGGACATACTCCAATCTCTTTTCTATAACCTTAGCACCATATTTTATAAATTCATCTTCATATACCAAATACTCTGTATCCTTTGTTCTTTCTTCTTTTAAATATTTATTTCTTATCTTTAATAGCTTGTTATAATTTTTTAAATCTTGAAAATATTCACTATTAGTCTGTGCTATTTCACCGTCAAAAAAAGTTCTCCTTATAGATGGAGAACCTGTTATTAATACTATATCTTCTGGTATATATGTAACAACATTTAACTTTCCATAAAATTCATCATAGGGCACTTTTTTATTATTATAGTAATACTCTTTTTTATTATCATTAAACTTTACAGTTAGAGTCTTCTCTCCTATATTATCTCTATAAACTATATAGACTCCTGTTCTTTTAACTCCATATTTCATCATTTCATTTGCTTTAGAAGTTCTAAAGCTTTTCCCAGTAGCATTAAAATAGACCGCTTCAAGTAAGCTAGTCTTCCCCTGTCCATTTTTCCCAAAGAATAGATTGAGTTTTGGAAAAAATTTTACACTTCCATCAATTAAAT
>OGJK01000542.1_pt1 | contig 40357 bp, 46 predicted proteins | sample 1571961 | NCBI WGS metagenome assembly OGJK01 (sample SAMEA2582120, study PRJEB24529) | metagenome | biome: Human gut stool | place: China | collected 2011 | reverse complement strand
GAAGTCTCCGGAAATAAAAACCGGAAAGACAGAATCAGCGAAAGCAGCTACAAAGTTGAAGCAGTCCGAAATGAAGTCTCCGGAAATAAAAACCGGAAAGACAGAATCAGCAAAAGCAGCTACAAAGTTGAAGCAGCCCGAAATGAAGTCTCCGGAAATAAAAACCGGAAAGACAGAATCAGCGAAAGCAGCTACAAAGCCGAAGCAGCCTGATAATGTAAAACAGGCTAAAACAGTACAAACAGTTTCTAAATCAACAGATTCTATAAAGGTAAATAAAACTGTTAATAAAGAAAACCTGAAATCAGTTAAAACAGCATCAGATATTTCAACTGTTGTTAAACAGGTAAATGATGAAACTGTCAAGAAAAATACAGAACAGCCGAGAATTTTTAAAGATTCAAAATTTAAGACTGATTTTGGAGAGGATGAATGATGAAAGACAGATACGTTGTAGTAAATAATCTTAAATCAGGAACAAAAATTTCAGAAAGCAGCCGCTTTTACATAAATGATATTCTTGCAATTCTTGTAATGATATTTATAGCAATTCTTCTTAATAATTTTATTTATGATAAGCTGATTGTATTTTTTGTTATATTTAATGCTTTTGTAGCAATATACATGACAGCCGAATCAAAAAGTAATCCAAAATTTAAAAGGATAAAAGCGTTAAACATTTTGATGGTAAGAGATACAACTTTATATCGTCCGCTAAAAAACATTTCACAGATTGAAAAAACCCATAAAATTTTGGAGAGTATGAAAAATGAAGAAAAATAAAGTGCAGCATAATACATTAAAACTGTTAAAAATTCGCAGTTATGACAGAGAAAATAACTGTTATGTCAATGAAGATGGTTCAATTTTAGATATTGTAGGCATTAAATGTAAAGATTTTGCAACACAGTCTGAAGATGAGCTTGAAAGAGATATGTTGCAGCTTACAGAACTTTTTGCAACATATAAAGATGATATGAAGATAATAAGCATTAATATTCCAACGAATTGTGAAGAACAGATTGCATACGTCAGTCATAAAATTGAAACATGTAAAAATGAATACAGGAAAAATCAGCTTAAAATAAAATTGAGAGAGCTTGAATGGATTCAGAAAAACAGGCTTACAAAAGAATTTTTTATAATGTATTTCAGCCGGGATTTTGAGGAGCATAGAAAACATGCTCTTTTAATAAAACAGAATCTATCAGTTCAAAATCTTCTTATTAATATAAGTAAGAAAGAAAAAGATATTGTGCTTATGAAACTTAATAACAAAAATATTAAGGCTTGAGGTATTTATGAAACTAAAAAGTAAAAACAATAATGAGTTAAAAAACAGTGATAGTACAGAAAGTGTGAAATATGATGCGGAACTGTTAGAGTTTATTCAGCCCCAGGGAGGAATAAAATTTTTAACAGACTATGCACGTACAGGCACAGGCTATGAAGCATGTATACAGATATATAAATTTCCTACGTATATATATAATCACTGGCTTTCTGATGTCTGCTATTTTGAAGGTGCAATAACTGTAATTGATATTCATACTGAAAATGAAACAGATGCACTTACAAATATAAAAAGGAGCATGCGTGAATACAGAGGTCGTGCAGGAGCAGAAAGAAGCGATACTGGTGTTTCTGACGCTGTAAGTGCATATGATGATCTGAATATGCTTTACGAAAATGTAAAGCGTATGTCGAGAGTTTTAAAATCGGTTGTTGTAAGAATTTTCTTTTCAGCACATACAAAAGCTGAACTTGAAAAACGTCAGGAAGAGATTTTAAACAAACTTGATGATTACAAAGGTGCTGTAATGTTAAATGAACAGCAGTATGAATTTCAGTCAATGTTTATGTCGTATAAAAAACAGCTTGAAAATGTAAATTCAAGATACGGAATTCCGCTTCTTGACGAAGCTATTGCTGCAGGAGATCCTTTTCATTTTGCATCGTTAAGTGATCCAAACGGACTTTATCTTGGAAGTACAGCCTGTGGCGGCTCTGTTATTTTTAATATGTTTTTTAAAACAAAAATCAGGACATATTATAATGTTCTGATTTTAGGAAACATGGGTTCAGGAAAGTCAACACTCCTAAAAAAAATCGGGCATAATGCGTTTATTTTAGGCGATTTTGTAAGATTATTTGATGTTACCGGTGAATTAAAATATATGGCTGATGTATGCGGATGGAAAACAATCAATCTTGATGGAACAGACGGAATTTATAATATGTTTCAGATTTTAAAAGTTGATGAAGATGAGGGAATTTGTTGGTCAAGACATTCAGCTAAACTTTCACTTATTTATGAGATATTGGCACAGGAACATAACTCACAGGAGATTATATCTTTTAATAAAGTAGTGAAAAAGATGTATATTCATTCAGGTATTCTTCCTGAAAAAATTAAACCGGGTGATGTTATTACAGGTTTCAATTCTGAAGAATACCCTACAATTTCAGATTTTATTGGTTATGTATCTTATGAAATGAATATGATAAAACAACAAAATCCGAAATCTGCAGCAGAAGAACAGCTCCTTGTTAATGAAATCGTAAGACTTTCAAATATAAGAAGATTGTTTGAAAGTGTTCGTGATAATTACGGAAAAATGCTTGATGGACATACAACAATTGATAATATCATGGATACGCAGGGAGTTGTGTTTAACATAAAAAATATAGCTTCACTGCCAGCACATATAGCAAACACAATTTTATATGAGACACTTTCTATGTGTTGGGATAACTGTACCAGGAACGGCCTCATAATGAAGAAAATGTATGAAGAGGGGCAGATATCATTAAATGATGTTGTTCACTTTTTAATTGAATTTGATGAAGCACATAAAATCATGAACACAAGATTTCCGGTCGCAATTCAGCAGCTTACTGATATGCAACGAGAAATGCGAAAAGTTTTCGGAGGTCTTTTGCTTGCTACACAGTCAATTTCAGAATGCATTCCTGATGGATCAAGCGAGGAATCAACTAAACAAATAAAGGATCTATTTTCATTTTCAAATTATAAATTTATTGGCATTCAGGATGAAAGTCTTGTGCCAACGCTTAAAAACGCTTTTGGTACTTCACTTACAGAAACAGAATATAAGAGAATCCCACGATTGCACCAGGGAGAATTTATCTTATCAATTCAGGGTGATAGAAATATTGAGTTTAATGTATATGCATCTCATGACGAACTTAATTTATTTAGGGGTGGTGCTTAATGAATGAACTGACTGAAAAGGCTGCTAATACGTACAGCCGTGTTAAGCTGCTAAAATTTATTTTAAAACTGTTTGCAGGAATGTTTACAAGTTTTGGTTTTTTTATAATACTTCTTATTTTAATGATAGTAGTAATAGTTTCATCGAGAAGCAGTTTTTCAGTTAATGCTGATTATACAACATTTTCACAGGGAGTTGAACAATGGCGGAATCAGGCATATCAATATTGCAAAGAAGAAGGAATCGAATATTATACAGATGTTGTTCTTGCAATAATGCAGGTTTCAACTGGTGGTGGCTTTGGTGATGTAATGAAATCATCAAATAAAGAATCAAACGAATTATACGGTAAAGAAGATGGAGATATTATAAATACTTCTTATTCTATACGCTGTGGTGTTAAAGAAGTTAAGACACTTCTTGATATGTGTGGAGTTGTTGATCTATATGATACAGCAAATCTTTATATATTGTATCAGTCATATGAATTTGACAGAGGATTTGTTTCTTACGCAAAAGAAAATGGCGGATATAGTGCTGATACAGCAAAGAATTATAAAGATAAACACGAATTAAGAAGCAGAAATTCTTCTTTTGCAATAAGTGTAGCAATGTACGTTGATGTTCTTACAGGCGGCATAAAAGAATTTGAGGCACCGCTGGCGTTATCACAAACTATAAAACAGTTTGATGATTCATATAAGTACAAATTGTATAAGGGAGTTAAAGCACAGCCTGTTTTATGTGCAGCGGATGGTATAGTCGTAAATATTGCAAGATACGCTGATTACACGAACGTAATGATACAGCATGATGATTACATGCTTCATTATAACTATCTTTCAGATGTTTCAGTTGAAGTCGGGTGGGAATTAAAAAAAGGACGAACAATCGGTATTGTTACATATATGAATGAATATGACAGCTATGTCTGCGAGTTTGGAATCGAAAAAAACGGAGAATTTTTGAATCCTGACGATTACATCAACAAACTTATGATAGAAAAGGAAGAATTAAGTGAGGATGCAGTAAAACAAGGCGAAAGCGTTGCAAGATACGCTGAAAATGCGATAGGTAATATTCCTTATCTAGAGGGTGGTTCAGATGTAAACGGCTGTGATAGACTTGGATTTATAAAAAATATATATGCAACATACATAAGTGATGCAGATGAAGATTATTATAATCTTCCTGATTCGTCATATGAAGATTTAATTAACAGCAGATATGTTTCATATAAGCTAGATAAAAAAACGTACATAAGACCACAGATAATGTATGAGGGCGATGTAATTATTTATCATGATGAAAACGGCAATTATTGTGATGCCGGAGTTTATGTAGGAAAATCAAGAGTAATTCATATGACTGAAGACGGTGTTGTAAGAGATTACTACAATTTTAAAATTCCGGCAATTTTAATAAGGTTTGTAGGACGTAAAGGATTAGGGCTGTTGTGGCCGCTTCCGGGATATACAAGAGCAAATATAACATCTGATTTTGATCCGGATAGAGAAAATCCGGTAACAGGAATTGTTGAAGCTCACAAAGGAACAGATATTGCAGCACCGACAGGAACAGAAGTTGTTGCTGCCGGAGACGGAACAGTAATAGCTTCAGCTTACAATGACAGCTGCGGCTATCACATTATAATAGATCATCATAACGGAATAAAAACATATTATTATCATTCGAGCCAATTGATAGCGAATACAGGTGATGAAGTGAAAGCCGGCGATGTAATTATGCTTGTCGGCTCAACAGGTGAAAGCACAGGTTCACATCTTCATTTTGGAGTAAATATTGACGGTGAGTGGGTAGATGCAATGACATATACGTATAAAAACGAGGAGGAATAGAATTGAAAAAATGTGCCGGAAATTTTGGAATAAAAAAAGAATGTTTCAGATGTACTGAAATTTCAAGCTGTATCCATGTAAGAAAGGAAAAAGAAAATGAAAGAAAAAATACAAAAAGCGTTAAATAAATTTAAGAAAAATCAGAACGCAAAAGCTGTTGCTGGTGTTGCAGTAATTGTAATTTTATACGTCTTTTTCTTTAATTCAAAGGCCATTTTCAAGGTGAAAGAAAAATACAAGTCAACTGACATTAATTCACAAATTGAATTATCAGACAGAACTTTTACTCTTGAAAAATGGCAGTATTGTGAAAATACAAAAATGATGGAAGTTGAATTCAGTATTATAAATAAGGCTTACGATGGAAATGACAACTATACATATGAAACGGTAGATAGAAATGGTGATATGTATGACACTTCGGTGATGTTTACATCACCGACATTATCTGTAATTAGGATATATAATGTGCTTCCGGATTTTACTGGAATCAGGGTTGCTGTAAATATTGATAATGGAACAAAACAGAATCCTGCAAAATTTTATGCATCATGCAATTCAGTAGAGCGTGTAGCTGAAATTAAGGATTATAAAGATATAAATGAATATTATGTAGCAAAACTTAACAGATATATTGAACATTATGAAAAAGAAAAAACTGACATTCAGAAAAAAATTGACGATGCGGCTGTAAATGTAAAAAATCTTGAAGATCTTATTACAACACTTGAATCGCAAAAAAAATATGCAGCTGCTGATGAGTTAAATAACATAAACAGGCAGATTGCAGATGTAAATAAACAACTTATATCAGCAAACAGCAATATAAAGTCATTGCAGAGTGACATAAAAACAATTGATGAAAAGATAGATGATTATAAGGCAATTAAACTTATATATGAATAACAGGTGCTATAAATAGCACTGGAAAGGTACAATATGAATATTTTGTATGTTGGAAACGAAATAAGAGGAAATTTTATACAGGAAATAAGCAAGAAAGATAAGATTAAATATACAGGCACATATACGAGAGTTGCTGATTATGAAGATATTATTTTTCAAGCAAATTATGACGTGATTCTTTTTGATGTTGATAATCTGATTGATGATGCAGTTGTAATAAAAGATTATTTCTTGAGAATAAAAAAAGCGAAAAACTCAATTATTATAGTTGTTGCGGTAGGCTATTCGTACAACTCAGAAATGATTGAAATTCTTATTAATTCCGGATTTAAGAATTTTATACTTGCTACAAGTCTTGCAAGACAATATGAAGAATATGAAAAATGCTTATCAGGATATTATGAAAAAAATGGAATTGATTTAAAGCCTAAAACGGAAAATATTGAGTTAAAGCCGTTAAAATTAAAATCGGTCGGAGTATGTGGAACTCTTTCACGAATTGGAACAACAACATTGTGTATGCAGCTTGTCAAATATCTTAAATCTAAAGGATATAATGCGTGTTATGTTGAAGTGAATTCTTCAGAATACATTGATAACTGTGTAAGGCTTTATGCAGATATAAAAAAGGATAAGGAAAACAGATACATAAATTTCAATGATATAAATATGTATACGGCTTCAAATATGGGTGATGCTGTTTCAGGGGGATATAACTATATTGTGTGCGACTATGGCTCGGTTGTTAGTCCGGATTTTAATAAAGTTTCTTTTTTAGAAAAGGATCTGACTGTATTTGTTACAGGTTCAAAAGCAAATGAAATTGAGACAATACAAAATGTTTTACAGTCAAATACATATGCAAATGCAAAATATATATTTAATTTTGTTCCTGAATCAGATAAAAGTGATATTAAAGAAATGATGTGTGAAAAAGAAAACGATACATTTTTTACAGTGTATGCTCCTGATCCGTTCGATTATATAAACAATCCTGATTTTGAAAAAATGATGCCTGTTGAAGATGTAAAAAAAGAGTCTATTAAATCAGAGAAACATTCAATTTTTAATATATTCAAAGGCGGAAAATGACTATGGGGAAATTTAATAATGTGCTTATGAAAAAAGTGCAGGAAGAACAAAGAGCAGAAAACATAAGAAATACAAAAGCAGTTATAAAAAAACAGCTTGAAGATATAGAACGCAGTAAGCCGCAGTTTAAGATTTCAGAAAAGCTTAAGAGTGTTGTTATGTTTATCATCAGACTATTGATAGTTATATCAATCATATTTGTAATATTTCTTATTGCCGTGTGCCTTTCAAGAGAGGAAGTAAGAATTGCTCTTTTAAACCTTTGGAATTCAGCATGTGAATTTATTTTAAACAATATGCCAAAATTTGAAGCTGCGGGGTGATTAGATGTTTTATAAGCCTGAAATTTATGACGACAGGAAGATAAATGAGCTTGTTGATGAGATAGGCATAAACATAAAAAATGAAAGAATCAGACAGCATATAAGCCTTAACAGATTTGCTGATATGACAAACATAAGTGCAACACATATAAGTAACTTTGAAAATGGAATTAAAACAATAGGAACAGCATCACTTGTAAAGGCAATAATCGCATTGAATGTTTCGCCGGATGTTATTATTCCAATCGAACAATCGTGCGAAATGGAAAGATATGCAAAAAAATTTTTATACATCATTCAGGATATGAAGCCTGAAGCAGTAAATTATCTTTTGCAGCTCTTAGAAGAGTTTGCAAAACAGTCACGATAGCAGCATGAGCAATCATGTTTCTATAAATTTAATTATAATCAGGAGGAAAAGAAATGGAATTTATTGTTGATCAGTTAGGTAAACCAGTTGTAAAAATTGCAGTTGTAATTGGAGTTGTTGCTATTATAGGCGTTCTGGTTGCTACAAATGGACCAGTTGCGACAGCTTTTTCGTCACTTATGGACAAAATTGTAAACCTTGTATAGTAGCAGTAAAAAGGGGCTTTAAAAAGCCCCTTTTAAAGAAAATTTGAAAGAGGGAAATATGGAATTTAAAACAGGAATTCTTACGCTTGAGCGGCTGAAGCCTATTCAAAAATATCTTGAAAATGATGAAATAACTAATATTGATTGGAATGGTACAGAGTTATGGTTAAGAGATACATCAAACAGGTGCTATAAAGATGATAATACAGATGTTGATGAAACATATGTGAATAATCTAATTGCAAACATTGCAAACAGCAAAGGGGAGGTTTTTAACCAAGAAAAAAATATTCTTGAGACTGCAAATGAAGAATTACATATAAGAGTTACAGCAGTTCATAAATCGATTGCACCGAATGGAAATGCTCTTTCGATAAGAAGAACAACTGTAAAATCCCGGTTCACATACGATTCACTTATAAAAAGCGGATATATAAAGGAAAAAGAATTAAATCTTCTTATTAACTGCATAATTGCAGGATGCAATGTTGTTGTTGGAGGAATTCCTGAGGCCGGTAAAACCGAATTTGGAAAATATTTAAGCCAGTATATTCCTGATGATGAAACAGTTGTAACGATTGAAGATTCTGCCGAGTGGTATTACAAAAAACTAAAACCTAAAGCATCATGTATTGCCCTTGAAACGAATGAATTTTTTTCATACAGAGATGCAATCAAGCTGTGTATGAAGCTTAATCCTAAAAGAATACTATTTACAGAAGTTCGTTCAACGGAAGTAAAAGAGCTTGTTGCTTTGTGGACAAGCGGTGTTCCGGGAATTACAACAATTCATTCCGGAGGGTATCGTACAATTCCTGACAGAATTTTAAATCTGCTTGAATCAAGGCGTAACTCAGAACAGATTGAAAATGATATTTTTTATAATCTTGACATAGGCATATTTATTAATAAGAAGAAAAACGAAGATAAAACAGCTACACGTTATGTAGATGAAATAGGATTTTTTGACAGAAATAACAACAAAAATGAATGTATTGATTATATGATACATCAAAAAAATGTCGGTAATACACTTCCGGATAAGATTTTAAAAAAAATGGAATATGCCGGAATAAGGAATCCGTTTGAATTGAACACATACAAAATTTAAAGTGAGGCGGACATGAAAAAGAAAAATATATTTTACTATTTGAATCACAAAAATCTGATAGGTGAAATTGAACATTTTGGATATGTTTTTTCCCTGAAAAAACTTATGATTACATACCTTTTAATGATTTGTGGAAGTCTTCTTGCGGCATGGCTTTTTAAGCTGCATGCACCTGAATATGTATTAATATGTGCTGCAGCAATATTAATAACTCCTGTTCTTGTACATCATTCTTACAGGGCAATGTATGAGCAACGTCGTTTTTCGGATGCTTCAAGGTATCTTGAAAAAATGCTTTATTATTTCAAGGCACATAACAAGATAATAACTGCTCTTGAGAATGTTGAACAGGTTTTCCATGACGGAAACATGAAAAATACGATCAGTCAGGCAATTGAGTATATACATACACAGGACGACACGCTTCTTAATAAGAAGATAAAGAATGCTTTTAAAGATACACAAAACGAACGAACAGTTGAAGCAAAAGCATTAAAAATAATAGAAATGGCTTACCCCAACAAGCGAATAAAGCGTATGCATGAATTCTTTTTAATGGTTGAGCAAAATGGAGGTAATCCTAACCTGGGAATCGAAATGCAGATTAAAGAGAGGGAAGATTGGGTGAATGATGTTGTTAAACAGCAGAAAGACAGAACATATATAAGAACAATATTTATTTATTTTTCAATTATCATGGTCGGAATATGTATGTTTATTCTTTATATTCCAGCAATCTATCCTGTTTTTAAATTTGATTTGTCGAATTATGCTTTAGTGCGGATAGCATCACTTTTGGTTATTATAATAACACTTGCACTGTATACAAAATTAAGTAATGTAATAGGAAAAAGCTGGCTTGAAAATGATATAAAAGATGATGATGCAAAGCAGGAGTCCTTTTACTACAAAGTAATCAATTATGATTTTAAAAAAGAGCGTACAAAATCACTTCTTTATGCGTTTGTTTCAGTTGTTATAACTGGAATACTGTATATATTAACAGCAAATAAAATGATTATTATTGCCGGAGGCCTGTTCAGTTTTTTTCTTGCAACGTCTTATAAAACAGGGTATAGCATTGGAAAAAAGCAGCTTGCTAAACGTATGCAGGCAGCATTTTCGGACTGGGTAATGCAGATTACACTTCTTATGCAGTTTAACAATGTGCCTGTAAGCATTGCACAAAGCTACGATACAGCACCGGGAATTTTAAAGCCTGAAATAAGAGAAATGCTTGTAGCTCTTGATGCTGAGCCGACAAGCCCAGTCCCTTACAATAATTTTGGTAAAAATGTAAATCTTTCTTCTGTAAATGAAGTAATGAATACTCTTTACAGCGTGCAAAATGCTTTCGGTGCTGATGTAGAGCGTGAAATTGATGCAATTTTTGAACAAAACCGGAAATTAAACGAAAGTATAAGCGAACAGCACAGAAAAGACAAGAAAGCCGCTAATGAAATATATTTATTTCTTGAGGTTGGTGCAGGCTGTGTTCTTCTTATTGTTGATTTGGTTTTTATGGTTGTCTGCTTCATGAGCATGACAGTTAATCTTATTTAAAAGGAGATACATAATCATGAATGAAATATTTAAGTCTTTATTATCAGTCCTGTTAATTTTTTTAGGAACACTGATAATATCTGCTTTCATAATTGCTAATTCCGACGCAATAAAAGCAAAAAGTTTTCACACTGATACGGTTCAGGAAATTGAATCCGGTGGAATGTCTGATACTGTAATAAACAGTTGTATTCAGACGGCGACAGATAACGGTTACACACTTGATGTTGAAAAATATGCAGATGAAAATGGTAAAACAGTAATGTGCAAAGTTATACTTAAATACAATTATGATTTGCCAGTTTTAAATATACTATCAACACATGAATGTCGTGCTTTTTGCAGATAGGAGGTTTTTATGGAAATACTGATAGAGCAGATAGGCGGCTCTTTGATTGATATTTTGTTTGGAACAGGATGTCTTTCGTTCCTAGCCGCAATATTTGTTTTCTTAACTTCATTTTAACATGTGCGTTTACGCACATGTGGAAAGGATTTTTATGGAAGAATTATTTGATTTTTTAGGTGACGGAGTGATTGGAGCTGCCACTTTCACAGCGGTTTTTGTTTTTATTTTAAATGCAATAATGGGGAGTGATTTTGCTGTATATATTGCAAATATTGTCATTTCAAATCTTGGTTAGGAGTGTCTAATGGATGAAATAATAGGGTTTATATCAAAAATGCTGCTTGCAGCTGTTGTTTTTATTGGGATTCTGGGAGTGCTTCACAATGGAAGATATTCTAAAAAGGATGGTACATCTGTTACCGGATATAAAAATGCAATTGCGGCAAATGCTGAAGTAAACGACAGCAATTATAATAACTATAATGATTCTGCTACAGTTTCACATGTTATAAAATCTGAATCTCCTGAAATAACATATGACGATTCAATGATCATTGAAGCAGAAACAGAAACAGATTTTCTGAAATATTTTGTAGTAACACTTAATGGAACAGAGTATACAGCTTCACAGCTTCCGTCTTTCAGAGTGATTTCAATAACGGATTCTGCTGGCAATGATTATACTTCAGCTTACAGTGCAACAACGAAAAAAATTATGTTTCGTTATCCCGGAACATATAAAGTTGAAACATATGTTTATGATGCTTTGCAGCATGAAACTACATCTGAAATCTTTATAAATGTGGAGGAAAAACAATGAGGAATATTGTTATAGGCTTTGTGTTTGCAGCAATGATTCTTCTTTCTGTAAACATTGTAAGTACAATGAATTCCCGCAGTACACGTTCACAAGAGCTTTCAGATGCACTTGATACAGCACTCGAGGGTACATTAAGTACATTATCAAAAGGAACATATGATATAAATAATACAGATGAATATATAGCTGATTTAGTGTCAAATATTGCAGGACAGATTCAGTCTGATTCAGAGCTTACAGTAAATATACTTGATGCTGACATTGAAAAAGGAATCATGACAGTACAGGTTAAAGAAGAATATAAGCATATAAATGGTAAAACAGGAGCAGTTACAGCATCAAAAACAGTATTGTTAGAAGAACAGCAAACAACTGAAGACGCAGAGATTACAGACACAGTTACAATTAATTTTTATCTTCCGGACAATACATTGTATAAGTCATATAAAGTGAAAAAAGGAACAGAAATAAGTGAACCGGTCGCACCAAGTGAAAATATAGAATGGCTTGAAAACGGTGTTAAGGTATCATTTCCACTCAGATCTGAAGAAAATAAAATAATAAATGCTATATATAAATAAAAGTCTTGACAAAATAACGCAATGCGTATATTATATAATTATAAAACACAAAGCGTTTGAAAAGGAGGCTTATTTATATGACAATCAGTGAATTAAGAGAAAAAACAGGAATGAACAGGAAGTCGTTCTGTGAATATTTTGATATTCCGTACAGGACAGTTTCAGATTGGGAATCAGGAGAGAGAAAGTGTTCAGATTATCTTGTAAGAGCATTATATTATGAATGGCTTGTAAAAAGCATGCAGGCTAAAATAATAAGGTATGAGATTAAGTTAAACAGAATGGAAGTTCCTTACGAAGACAGAGATAAAATTGAATCAGGAATGACAATTGGTGCATTTCCTGATACGCAGATAATAGATTCATTTCAGGAGCTTTCAGATGCCTTAGAAGATTTGAAAGATAAAAAAAGTTCAATAACATTGCTTACAAACGGAGGAAGTAAATATTTTCTTGTTGAAGAATACTGTATCGAAGAAAATAAGTATGATGTTGATGGTGAATGGCTTGGCGGCGGAGATATACATGCTTATTCATCAATGAATATTGAACTTATTGAAAAACCGGAATATAAAACAATTGCTACGTTTGACAGTGTCAGAGCTGCAGAAGAAGCATTAAATGAATATTCAGGCGATAAAGAAGTATTTATAAAATATTAATGAGATAGATTTTATGAATTGTTGAGGTTTTAAAATGAATGAAATAAAAGAATTGATTGGAATGTTTCCAGAACCTACACTTCTTCATCATCTGCTTTGTTGGGGATATGACCCAGAGGACTATCTGGAATTGTTGGATAATATCGAGACTGCCGAGGAAGAAAAGAAGTATCTTGAAGAACACCCAGAAGAAGCAGACGAGGAAGAAGCAAGCTATCTTGATGATGATATAGCGGACTGGCAAGAAGAACTGAAAAGCATGAGAGAGGACTGGAAACCAGAGAAAGAGCCGAACATGGACGAGGAAATCGAACTCATTAAGAAGTGGGTAAAGGAAAGAGAGAAAATTTCTCTTTTAAATAAAAGATTAGGAGATAATATATGACAATATCAATAATTTTATATTATATTGTAATAATTTTGGCACTTTCGTGGATGATTGTATTTCCAATTTATATGAAAATTAAGAAGAAGAACTTATGGGATTCATGCTATGCTCTTGTATTTTCATTATTTGCAGTTGCGATAAGTTTAATTAATTTAATCATATAAATTGTTAAAGAAGAGGCAGTATCAGAAAGTCACGAAAAAGATGAAGAATATTATAAGAATTACAGATAATGCAACAGCTAATGTTTTAGAAGATACATTAAAAGAGTGATGATTAGAAGTCTTTACAACTGCTATTACTATTTAAAAGACAACAGGTGCATTACACACAGATAAATTTGATTGAGAGGTGATAAATGTGTTATTAACAGTTGAAAAGTTGAAAGAGAAATACAAAGGTATATATAATGACGTAGAAATCTTTTATAATGAGGGAATGACTTTCCGGGGAACAGTTTCCGGAGAGTTTGATTCAGATATTTCAGACAGATTTGAGGTTTTAGATTTCAAACTTGCAGATGAAGAATATTATAAGAATTACATAGCAGACAGGCGTATTGCTGTAGATTTTAAAGATTTTTATGGAAATAAATCAGCTAAGGTGTTATGTATATTAGTACCAGCACAAGAAGCAATACAAAGAGATAAGAATATAGTGAGGAGATAAAAATATGACAAAGAAACATTTATTCAAAACAGCGGCAGTGCTTATTGCACTTATGACAGCCTTTACATTTGCCGGATGCGGCAAGAAAAAAATGGCTGATGTAAACAGCATCGATGTGACACAGGCAACAGTTTCAAAAGAGACAAGTAGCCTTGCAAGCAAGGAACTTACAAAAACCGGTATTGTGACATTTGATTATACAGATGAAAACGGAAATACAGTTCGTCTTTCCGGCAAAGCTGTTGCCGGAGAAAATGGCGAAGCGACTATCGAGGTTGTGGATGCAGACGGAAACAAAGCAGTCTTTATAGGAAAGGCATCTACTGTTGACGGTAAATTTACAGTTTCTGATATAAAAGTAAAAGAAGCCGGAACGCTTGTAAAAAATGACGGAACGCAGATTGAAGTAACTGAAAATGCTGAAATAAAGGATGCTGAAGAAGCCGACGATAATGAAACGTCTGATATAGCAGCTTCTGAAGAAGTTAAAAATGAAGTAAAAGAAGCACAGGAAGAGGAAAAGAAGATTGAGGAGGCAAGAGAAGAAATAAAGAATACAGAAGCCTCTAACATAGCAAATAATAACAAGAATAATGGAAATGATGAAAAACCAACAGAACCAGCTCCGGCACCAACAGAACCTACACCTGAGCCAACAGAACCAGCCCCAGCACCGACAGAGCCTACTCCTGAGCCAACAGAACCAGCTCCGGCACCGACAGAACCTACACCTGAGCCAACAGAACCAGCCCCAAAACCGACAGAGCCGGAAACCGACAGCCGATATGACGGAATTCCTGACGGTTATCCGCATAGTGTTGTTGAGGGTCCGAATGGATGGCAGTATGCAGGAAATTCAAATACAGTGCAATGTAAAGGACAGGATGTAAAGCAGGGCACAGATGTAGAGTGCCCTTATCAGTTAAGCACATATACAACAAGATATACAGTAAACCCACATACGGAAGAATTTGAAACAAGATATGGCTTTTATTACATTGGAATTAATGACGGAGATATGAATGATTCAGACTGGCAGTTATCTGAACAGTTAGGAGAGCAATACGGCTGGATGATGGGTGTATGTCAGAAAATAGGTACTTTCTCATGTGGGGAGGTATGGTTTTTAATTTTTGATTAAAGAAAGGCTGAAATGAGAAAAATAAAAAAGATAAGCAAATCAATATTTTCAATATTACTTGCGTTGTTAATTACTGTAACAACAATGCCGCTTACAGGAATTCAATTCATATATACAATAAATGCACAAAATGTATATCAGGATAATGAAAAAATAGATGATTCAGATATATTTTATGCGGATGCTACATTCGTAAATTACGATTCTGTAGCGTGGACTTTTATAAATCAGTGCATACGTGGAACATGGATGTATATTAAGAGTTACAGAAATTCAAACATGTTAATGCAGCCATCAAATTATGACGGAACTTATACACATCTTTGGGATGATGGGGGTGCGTATAAACAATGGATATTTATTCCTGAAAATGATTACTTTTATATACAGAATGCAAATACAGGAAAATATTTGTGGTTTGGTGAACTCAGGAATGGAGCAGAAGTAAATGTTTCAACTCCGTCTGATGGCAGGGGATGGAACAACAGGTTCAAACTTGTAACGGATCAAAGAGCTTCAACATTTTCTATACGTCCTTATGCAGATACAAGATATTGCGTAGATATTTCTGGAAGAGATAGTTCATTACCTCAACAGGAAGATAAAGTTCAAATTTGGACATATTACGGTTATCAAAATCAGTTATGGAATATTCATGTAGATAACCCTAACTTATTAAATGATACATTAATTTATAATGTGCAAAATAATCCGCAGGGTACAAGTTCCTATAATTATCCTTTAAGTGGAATTGTTCCTGGAATGGTACAAGACACTATAGATAACATGAACCTGAAATTTAACAATATTTATACAGCTTACGATTTATTCGGAAATGTAGATTCAAATACTAAATATGGCAGTTTATCTGTTTATCAGGAAGTTAATACTGATTATAAGTTTCCATTTAAAATTGATAGTGACGGATATCGTACATTTGATAGTGCTAATATGTATGTAATTAAAAATGATTCAGATAAAAAATTTGAATTATACAACGGTGGATATCGTACATGGTGGCATGATGTAACAAGTCAGTATGAGAAAGCGATAGATAATGCTTTTTTGCCATACAATTCACCTCAAAATTCTTCTGAAATGGATTATGGTTTTACAATGTGCATGAATCTTAAATTTTACATGGAATCTGATGGAAAAGTGCACATTTATGATGAAAACGGCAATGAAACGGAACAATCCATGATATTTGAATTCACAGGTGATGATGACCTCTGGATTTACATAGACAACGATTTGCGTCTTGATATGGGCGGAATTCACGGACCAAAATCCGGTAGCATAAATTTTGATAAATCTGCAGGCGGCGGAAGCTGTGTTGCAAAAACTCTTTATGATAATGGGGCTGTTAATACAGAAAGTAAATTTAATTTATCGTCAGGTGTTCATGAATTAAAAATATTTTACATGGAACGAGCACAAACGGAAAGTAACCTTAAAGTAAAATACAACCTCATCTCTAAGAACAATCTTAAAATCGACGCGAATGGAGGAACTTATCGAAACAAAGCAGAAGTTATAGATTTAGGTGAACAGTTATCTAATAAAAAATTGCAAATTTATACGCCTAAAAGAACCGGTTATACTTTTACAGGCTGGGATATTAAAGGCACCGGGCGTATGTCTGCCGATAATAAATATTACTTTATGGGCTATAATGATACAACTCTTGTTGCACAGTGGGAGCCTAATCAATATAATCTTAATTTCGATTATAATAAACCGCAGGATGCAGTAGCAGATGTTACAAATAATGATATTATAACAAAAAAAGTTTCATATACAAAAAAAGTTGGTGAACTTCCTGAACCGCATTTAGATGGGTATAAATTTACAGGCTGGAAAGATGCAGAGGGCAACACGTACACTGAAGATACAGTTTACAATGTGCTTGGTGATACAACACTTTATGCACAATGGCAGATAAATAACTATAAGATCATATTTGATTATAACTGTGATCCTGATGATACTATTACCGGCAATGAAATAAAAACTAAGTCGGGTACTTACGGAAAAGCGGTTGGTGAATTGCCTAAACCGCAGATAATCGGAAAAAATTTCGGCGGCTGGTATCGTGAATCTGACGGAAAAATTATATTTTATAATGAAAAATCTTTATATGATGTTGACGGTGATATGACTCTCAAGGCAAATTGGAATACAAGAAATTGTAATGTGTTTTATCATGGGAACGGTGGTTCATATGACTATGAAGATACTTTAAGTTACACATATTCATACGGAAGCAATGTCGAAATTCTTGAAAATCAGTTTTTATATGACGGAGACGGCTGGTATGAATTTGGCGGCTGGGCTTTAACGCCCGATGGAACAGTAAAATATAGTCCGGGAGATTATATTGATATTGATAATGATATTGATTTATATGCTGTATGGAAGCCTTTGACAGCAGAAGTAAAATATCATTCAAATGGTGGAACAGGTAGTATAGACCCTTATAAACAGATGATTGAATGGAATTCATCATTTGTTACAGCAGAAAACAGTATTTTTGAAAAACAAGGATATGTTCTTACAGGCTGGAGCAAATCTTCATCTGCAACAAAAGTTGATTATAAATGCGGTCAGAATGTTTTAGTAACAGATGATGTATTTGATGTTTATAATGGTTTTGATTTATACGCTGTATGGAAAGCAGCTGAAAACACGTTGTATTTTGATTATAATAAGCCAGGGGAAGCTGCAGGAGATATAACCGGAAATGAAATATCATCAAAACCGGTTACATTTAATGAAATGGTTGGTGAGCTTCCTCATCCGCAGCTTGATAAGTACACATTTTTAAGCTGGAAAGATGCCGACGGTAATATTTACACTGAAGATACGGTATTTGTTTTATCACAGGATTTGACATTATATGCTTTTTGGGATGCTGCTCCTGTTATTAATGCAATCGACAGATATTATAGTCTTAATAATGCAAAAAACGGCAAAGTTACATATGATAATCTTATGACAACGGCAAGTGTAAATGATGATTTAGATAAGCCTGAAGATATTGACTTCACAATTATTGATTACGCTGAAAGAGATTTCAATACGCTTACAGCAAGTGCGGAAATAACAATAACGTACAGAGCTGTTGACAGTGCAGGAAACAGCTCAATGAAGATGATAACTGTTCATATAACAGATACATCGTCAGTTGTAAAAAAGAAAAACACATATGTAAGAAGCATAAGCGAGAAATATTATAACAAGTCACATGAAGACGGTGGACTTGAACCCAATTCAATATGGCGTATAAACAGTGAATATGCAGCCGTTCTTCAGGATGCAATGGAAAACAAGGCAAGCATAAGCTATAATGTAGAGAATTTCAGAGTAGCTTTTATGAATGTTCCATACAAAAATTATAAAAATATGACGTGTAATCACATTTTAAGTTCATGGAAATTCACACATGAGGATATAAAAAAAGTACAAAATTTTATAGATGAGCATGGATGCGGAAATTTCAAAGAATCAGATGCACTAAGCAGATTCATTCAGGAATTTTCATATTGCAGACAGTATTAAAAAACCCCCGGGAAAATTTATTTCCCGGGGTTTTTGGGTTATTCATAATGATATTTACAAGCGTATATAATTAGATTTTGATTGTCGTCCATATTGTAAATTAATCTATGTTCATCATTAATACGTCTGCTACATGCTTTGCGATGCTTTAATGGTTCAGGCTTACCAATTCCATTTAAAAGCCCATTGCGTTCTATGTCTTTAATAAGCTGATTGATACGCTTAACTATTTTTTTATCTTCACTCTGCCAGGCAGTATACTGTTCCCAGGCAGTATGCGTAAAAATTATATTCATTTATTCGTATGACTCCAGTTCATTTATTGTTTTAGCAATAAATCCTCCAGCTTCAGCTTCAGCCATAGATTTATCTAACATTGCAAGATATTCTGCATTTCTTTTAGCTTTCATAATATCATTATATTCAGATTCAGACATCATTACTATATTTTCATTTTTAGGTCTTGAAACAATCAGGGTTTCACCATTAAAAACCTTATCACAAAACAATTTGAAATTTTCTCTGACATCCATACTTTTTACTGCAAGCATAAAATGCCTCCTTTCTGTACGAAAAACCGTATGTTTATACTTATATAATATATTATAAACACTATTATGTCAATATATTCTTAAAAAAAATCAACACCTTATAAAGTGTTGATTTTTTGAGAAATATATGTATAATAAATAAAAAAGGAGTTTTTAAATGATAAATTATAAAATAGACCCACTAAAAGAATTGGCTAAAAGGGGATATACCGCAAATAGATTGAGAAAAAATAAGATGTTAAGCGAAAGCACAATGCAAAGATTAAGAGAAAAAGGAGATATTAATACAAAAACATTAAATACGTTGTGTGTTATATTGAAATGTCAGCCGTCAGATATAATAGAAGTTGTACCGACGGATGAAGAAAAAATAAAATTTTACTAACACCCAAAAAGGTGTTGACTATGTGCTACTCATGTGTTATTATAATTACAGAAATAAATATTGAAAGCGAGGTCGTACAAATGGCAAAAGCAAAAATAATAATAACATGTAAAAAATGTGGTAAAAGTTTCACATGGTCTAAAACATGTGCTAATAGAGCCGAAGCAGATGCAACTGAGAAATGGGCGTTAAATGAAATTACAGAATGTCCAGATTGTATATTTGAAGAAAAAATAGAGTATGAAAACAAAAAAGCAAAAGAAATGACAGAAAAACTTAATCTGCCGCAACTTGAGGGAAGCGAAAAACAAATCGCTTGGGCTAATACAATAAGAGTTAAATTCATAGAAGATTATAATTCAATTTCATCAACACCACGGAATAAGAGATTTAAAAATACATTTGAAAAAATTGTGGCAAATGAAAATTCTGCAAAATTTTGGATAAACGAGAGACAGACAGCTTTTAATAATTTAATTGATGCGTATGATAAAAAATAAATAATTAATTATAAGGAGAAATGTATAAATGTATCAGGTAGGACAAATTATTGAAAAATTTATAAATCACAATGAGGGAGCACTTTTTAATATGAGTGACGAGGGAGCAAGTTTAATAGTATTTTTCAATAATCCAACAGAAAATGAAGTTGAGCAGTTTAAAAGTGGACATCGATTTGAAATACGATTTACTGAATTGTATGGTGTTATAATGATGACATTCAAAATAGGAAATCTTAGTTGGATGGATGCACCTTATTCACCACATTTAAGCAAGAATTTAACTAAATTTTCTTTTCCTGACGAAAATCATGGTTTGGCACTTACTTTAATTTTTGTAGATGCGTCTACTGGAGAGATTAAATCTCTTCGATTGTTGGGATTATCAAGTCATTTTACCAAAAAATTTTTTGGGGTTGTAATGGAGCAGAAAACAAAAGAATTTAGTATAAGAGAGTATACAAATACTCTTAATAAGATATATTCTACTTATTCAACAATCCAAATTGAAAAAATGAGTAGAGAATATTGTAAGTTGTAAATGAGGTATTTCCACTTTTTGAAATATTAAGCCAAAACGGAAAGAGTTTAAAAAATTATGAAAAATATTAAAACTATTGATTATAAAGAAAACGGATTTGAGGGGATGTGGAATGAAAAAACTTATGCGTCAACGATTCCTGACAGACCCGAACTAATACGAATATATATTGATAACAAAATGGTTCATATTACAGATGAAGCATATCATAAATTATTAGATGATAATGCAGTTCATGAATATGGTAGACAAGAGCATGTTAAAGAAACATTAAAAACTATGAGTTTTCAAAACAAATTAAATGTTTTATCTTCATTATTGAATGACAATAAATTCATTGAATTTTGTAAGACTGATAAGAATATATCATCTTGCAGAAAGAATCTGATTGATTTTATTGATATGATATACGAAGAGGAAATTAGCAGAGAAATCACAGATAATGACGATGTTAAAAAAGCTAAGAGACTTGTTATAAGAGCTGATATGTCTGACGAATATATAACTTTATTTGATGATAAAAAAATGTCATCAAAAAACAAGGAAGATGTAGATTTTCTTTGCAGAAAAGGTTTTAAATGCCAATACGACCATTATAACATGATTAGGGATATTTATGATATTTATTAATCAAGGTGCTATAAATAGCACTATTGAAAGAAAAAGCATTATTAGTAAGTTCGTTATGACACCGGAGTAATTATTTACTCCGGTGTTTTGATTTAAACCAGTTTTTAAACTTATTCCATAATATTGAAATAATATTATAAATAATCTGTTCAATTAAACTGATTAAAATATCTTTTAATAACATAAAAATTCTCCTTTCTTTCATATTTTATATAATAATAGTGTAAAAAATATAAAAAAAATTGAATTTTTTAGTAATAAATTTTGTCTATTTTTAAAAATAATTACAAAAATTTCTAAATGTCAATATCCTACAGATATACATTAATTATCTTTTTATATCTTCAGATTGAGTTTATTAAAATTCCAAAAAGTTATACTAAATATATAAATCATAGAAAGGAGTAAATAAAATATGAATGTTTTTATTGGAATGGGAAGACTTGTAAACGATCCTAAAGTAACCGTAAAAGAAAATGCAGATGAAACAACAACAATAGCACGTTACAGACTTGCTATTGACAGAGTGGCATCGAATAACGAAAATGCTGATTTTCTTTCGGTTGTTGCTTTTGGGAAAAATGCTGAATTTGCTGAAAAGTATCTGCGTAAGGGAATGAAAATAGTAATACGTTCACATGTAACAACAGGTGCATTTAAGAATCGATTCGGCGAAACAGTTTATACAACTGATTTTGTTGCTGATTCACAGGAATTTGCTGAAAGCAAAGCTGTAAATGAAAGTTTCAAAGATAGTTCTGAAAACAATTCAAGTGAGATTTCAGAAAATATTGAAAAGCCGCCATTTGAACAGGAGGACGAGTAATTTATGTATAATACAAAGTTTATTCTTAAAAATGGCCAGTTTCTTTATCCGGGATACTTCAGTAAAGAAAACAGAGCAAAGCTGCGAGAGCGTTATAAAAATGAACGTGAGTACATGAAATGCGGATGCAGACCCGAAGCAGAACTTTTTTATCGTATTTCCGAGGATGGAAAAATATATCCTGAACATAACAATTATGAGCATGAAAAAACATGCAGCCGCTATAAGGATGCACTAGGTAATACACTACATAAAAACCCTTACAGCATCGATGAGGAAACAGGAGATGTCACAGCAATATTAAAGTTTAATCTTAAAAATTTCAGTGTGGCACAGGAAACTGGTCTTACAGATGATTGCCAGGATTCAGACACAGAAAAAGTTTCAGATGAAGAAACGGAAGATGAAGAATTAATAATTGAGGGTGAAAAGCCGGAGCCAAAGCCAGACGAAGAAAAAGACGAAAAGTTAAGCCTTGAAAATTTTATCAGGAAAATAAATATTGATTCTTTTTCAGAAAGAGTTCTGAACGGCAAGGATATATTTTCAAAGACAGATTTTCAGAAATTTGTTTATGGCCGTATGCACAAAATAAATGTGCCGCCAATGAGAAAAAGCCTTGCGGACCTGTCACTTGAAAAAGACGGTGTAAGATTTTTTTATCTTCCTGTAAAGGAAATATGTATTGATGATTCCGCAGGATATAACAGATGCAACATAAAAACAGTTTTTCCGGATGGAAAGACATATTCTAATTTTATCTATGAAAAGACTCTTGCAAATGAAATAAAAAAGTTTTCAAAAAAATATGGCATTAATCCACAGAACGCTGATAATTTAATGATTGCTGGTTTTCAATATCTGAAAAAAACAAAAAGAGGAAGTACAAAAAAATCTTATCGTGTTCTTGGCCGGATTCATTTATTTTTGTGTTCTGATTCGGGGATTTACTGCCGCACGAACACAGAACAGGAAATTTTTAACGCTCTTGATTTAATAAAACATGAACATCCTGATTTCAAATACTGGATTCCAACTGAGGATGATTCTGTTGGAGCAATAATATCAATCGGTGATGCAGTTAAAAAAATCATGGTGATATTCAGAGGAAAGAAGAGTTTTCCTGTTGATTTTGAACGAAATATTTTTGTACCGGTTGTAGCAGATAATCAAGGCATATTTAATTATGACTATTTAAAAAATTTAATAGAAACGGAGTGATTGATTATATGAATATAGAATACAAGGAAAAAAATTTTGCAGAAAGACGTGATAAGCGTTTTTTGGCATATCAGAATTATTTTAATGTAACAAAGAATTACAAATCATATCTTAATGAAAAGAAAGGAGAAAAGGGTAACGATGAAATTGAGAGTTGATGAAAATTATATAAAAAATCATATAGTTATGAAGCTTATGAATTATGAAAATAACAAAGAAAAACTTGAGAATATGCCTCATCAGGTCTTAGGGGATTTGGCTGTTTCTTACGGCATTGAAATCAATGAACCGGATATCCTTGAGCCGGGGATGTCTGCCGGTATAATTAATATAAACAATGAATTCAACATTGCGTTAGGAATGTCTGTTGATGTTTTAAACAGATATGCACTTATAAATATGCCTAAACTTCATCCTGCGGAATTAGCTGTTTTATATGATGCTACTCATCATGATTTATATGATAGTGATTCCGAACTCCCTGAAGTCGAAAAATTTGAGCCATTTGAACTTTATTGCCTTACAAACAAAGACAACGTTTATGGTGCATCAACAATTTTATATCCAGGACAGCTTGAAAAAATGGCTAAACTTGCGAAAAATAATTTTTATGTTATTCCATCATCAACACATGAAATGCTAATAGTAAACAAGCATGAGCTTTTATCTGTAAAAGAGATAAATAATATTATAAATCTTGTAAATGCTGATGAGCTTTCAGAAGATGAAATCTTAAGCAGTCATGTTTATGAATATGACGTTGATTCAAAGCAGCTTATTAATCCTGTTGATAAAAGTGTTGTTTATGATGTTGAAAAAGGATTTAGTGAAGAGGCTGAAGAAGAAAATGAAATGTCAACACTTGTAAATAACATGTATACACAGCCTGTAGAAGCAGAACCGGAAATTGAAATGTAAATATACACCCGCATAAATGCGGGTGTGATTTGTTATTAAGGAGGAAATTCATGAAACCTATTGAGGAAATTATATGTGTAGCAAGAACGGCAGAATACGCTGTTTTTTTAAATGAATTTAACGAATTTAAGGTAATGGAAGATAAAGAGCAGATTCTTGACGCAGGGGATTATTGCACAGACGAAAGTGTTCTTTTATCAATAAATGAGCTTGATGAACCTTATAAAACACAGATTATGAATCTTATTTCATAAAAAGGAGTATATATGACGGAATTTGAAAGAGAAGAAAAATTAGCATTTTTTGAAAATAGATATATTGATGTTGATGGTGGAGGAATAGAATATGCTATGCCTTTAAGAGAATATGCTGATGTTAGGGCTGAATATTTTGGATATGATAGTTATGAAGAGCTTTTAAATAATGGACTTGACATACCGTTTAACGGGGCATACAAAATGTATGAAAAAAAAGATATAAAAGATATTTTAAATAATTACATAAGAGAAAATCCACGTTTTTGGGGAAACTGGAACTGTCATATTTCAGATAAAATCAATCCTCAAAATTATTATTCTATAAATATTGAAAATACCGATAATGAAGAAAAAATCTGTATAAATACAATAACTGATAATGCAATCGTATCACATGCTGAACGAATATTTGTTTATGATAGAGGCTATTTTGTAAAGGAAAATATAAGTAAAAATTTTACTGAAACAGTAAATGATATTATCGCAAATGTGGATAATATGAATGTATATTCGGAATTGCCTATACAATCAAATGAAAAAACTCTTGATGAACATTATGAAAAATTAAAGAATATTGGCTTTGATTTGACACCTGATATAAAATTTGCGGGACAGCTTCAGCGTGTTTTTAAAGATATTGTAAAAGATCGTTTAGACAGTATTTCAAAAAATTCAATTTTGGGAATTCAAGAGGGAGGTTCATCATTATACAGAATTGCTATAAATGACAAACCGCAAGATTATTTTTCTGTCGATATAACAGGATATAACAGTACACATGAGCTGCTGTTTGATCTCCGCACAGTAAAAGACAATAAAGTAACAGATTATAAAGAGATTACAACATCTATTGATATTAATAGTCTAAATGACAGCTTGCAGGAAATAGGCAATCATATATTAGGTGAAAGCATGGAGCTTTTATATAATACGGAAGAAATGTTTGATATTAAGGAAAATATGGTTGTATACTCACCTCATGAGAAGTCATTTGTAAATCAAAAACTTACAGATCATTATAACTTATTGAAATCTGCAGGCTATGATGAATTTCCGGATAATATTCTTATGTATAATAGTCAATATGATGAAAATATGTTTAAAGATGAGGGTGCTATAAATAGCATGGAAGCAAATATTTTTAATAATGAAATAATTGAGGAAACAACAGTTGAAACTCAGGAAAAAGATAATCAATCTATATTGAATTATAATTCATCACATGAAGATATATTGCAGCCGTTATATGAATCTGAAATGGTAATGGGAGTTCCTGAAGAAAAAAGGGTTACACATATAGGATTTTTAACTCCTAATGAAAGAAAAGTTACTACAAAAAATCCGATGAGTGAAAGCAAGTTAAAGGATATTTTCAACAGAATCACAAGTGGATTTAACCCCAATATTATAAAAAAAATAAGAAATAGATATAATAAAAACAAAGACACATATATAAAAGAGCAAAACGCAGAACATAATCAAAAGTTAAAGGACCTCAAAGAAATCAATTCAAAAGATACTTTGTATGATAAAGATATATCTGAAGATATTGGTGCTATAAGTAGCACCGAAAAAAAACCAGATGATTCATGGAAGAAGTCAAAAGAAGAATACATAGCTGAACAAAAACAAAAGTTATATGAAATAAATAAGAATATCGCAGGGATTGCATTAAATTATACAGCAGACCCAATAAAAATTGCTGAATTATGTGAGTTTGCATCAAAATTTTATAAATACAGCTTACGTAATACAATGCTAATTAAAGATCAAAATCCTGGAGCTACATTTGTTCAAGCCTTTGATAAGTGGAAAAAGGCAGGATATTCAGTCAAAAAAGGTGAAAAAGGTCTTAAAGTATTTGTACCTGTTAAAGTAGTGTCTGTTAAAGACGAAAACGGAAATTTTGTAAAATTATCAGAGGCTTCAAAAGAACTTAAACAGATGTATAAAAATAATCAGGTAGAAAGCAAACAGAATGTTTACTATAATGTAGGTAATGTGTTTGATATTTCTCAAACAAATTGTCCGGTTGAAAAATATCCTGAATTTTATGGTATGGGTTACAAAGATGTCAATCAGGATATATTATGTAAGGCACTTGAAAGCTATATTAAAGACAAAATGAATGTTGATGTTGAAATTAAAGATTTAACAAGTATTTCACGAAGGGGTTACTATTCAAAAACAGAAAATAAGATTGTTCTGAGTGATAAATTGAAATCATCTGAAAGACTTTCAACGCTTACACATGAACTAGGTCATGCTGTAATGCAACATTCAGGGAACGATGAAGATGTATTTCGTAATGAAATTGAAGCTGATTCGTTTTGTATAATGTTAAATAGTCACTTAGGTATAGATATTACAGATATGCGAAAAGTACATCTTTCTAACAATTTTTCTATGTGGGAAAGCGAAATGCTTGATAAAGATAAGGAATATCAGTTTGATGAACTTTTAGGTAATGTTCAGAAGAAATTTTCATCTATTGTTGAGACAATAGATGAGTATATTGATTATGAAGTCGCCCAGGATAAGACAAATGACATTTCTGAGAATATTGAAAAAGAAGCTGCAGAAATGTCTGATTTTACAGAAAAACAGTTAAACAGTGAATATTTAACACAGCCTGAACTTCCGGAGATTGAACTAGGTTAATTTTCGTTAATCAAAATTAAAAAAAATGTCATATTTCTTTCAGTTTAATGAAAGAGAGGTGACATGCTATGATGCAGTTTTTTTTAGCTATACTTGCCGGAGTGATTGCAGACTGTATTTTTGATTATCTTTTAAAACGCAGATAATTAATAAAAAAGGGGCTGCTAAAGTCCCTTTTTTATTATATGTAAACTCTTTAAAATATATTTTCGTTAAACAGAGATTTAGCGAAGTGATATTTTTCTTTTTAAATTATCGCTTACGAAGTCTGATACTGTTACGTACAAGCCTTTTCTGCTGATTTGGTATATCTGCATAATACCTTTTTGTTGTGTCTACGTTTGAATGACCGAGCGTATTTGCAACGAGGTATATATCTTTTGTTGCAATATAAAGATTTGTACCGAAAGTTGCACGTAGCTTGTGCGGTGATACCTGTTTTATGTCTTTTGTATATTTTGATACAAGTCCTTGAACAGAACGAACAGATAAACGTGTTTTTCTATTGGAAAGAAAAAATGCTGAACTTTCAGAATCAATGCAAATTCTCATCATGTAATATTCATATAGAGCATCCCGCACTTCATCAGAAAAGTAAACAATATCTTCATTGCCGCCTTTTCGTACAATTTGAACATAACAATCTATAAAACATATATCGCTTATATCAATACCAACACACTCTGATACACGAATTCCAGTTCCAAGTAGCAAAGAAATAACGGCGTAGTCTCGTTTTATATAAAGTTCCCCTTTGTTATAACTATTGACTGTATTGTTTTCAATGTTGTTTAATACTTCATCAACCTGAATGTCATTCAGGCGTATTATGTTTTTTTCCTGTATGCTAGGTATTCTTAAATTGTAAGTAGCATTATTTGTTATTGCTTTATGTGAATAAAAATATCTATACATTGATTTTATAGCAGCAAGTTTACTCTTCACTCCTGCCCTATTATTATAGATAGCTTTACCCTCAAAATTAGTGTAAGACTTAATATAAGAAAGAAAATCTTCAATTTCATATGTACTTATATCATTAAGTATACACAGCGGCATTTCTGTAATATCTGTTTCCGGAAATTTTGTATTATGAATATAATCGAAAAACACTTTTAAATCATAAGCATATTTCAATCTTGTCGATGGCTGCGTGTGCTGCTCTATCCCTGTGAAAAATTGCTTGCAAAAAGCTGGCAATTCGTTTGAGATTTTGTTTAATTTTTGAATTTGTATTGATTTCTGATAATCATAGTAACATGACATAATGTAGTCTCCTTTTCAAATTATTAATATCATAAAACTTATGTTTTACGATTTAACGTTGACAAAACGCCAGCGATAACTGAGACTACTCCTTTCATGTTTTTTTGATTTTATTGAAATATTAATCTATAGATTAATGAATTTAATAAAATCTTCTGATACACTTATATAAATCTGTATCTAACAATAAAAATTATATAAATTTTGCCAAATTTTGTCAAATGGTAAATTTTACAACTTAAAGGAGGCATAAAAATGAATGAAAAATGTAATGATTGATCAAGAACTATTTCTTGATTTAATTAAATACTTCTGTTTCGGTCAGACAGAAAAAGAAATATCTATAACTGAAAGATTAACTAATAAACTTAATAAGGTTGCTGCAAGGGAATATTACAACATGTATTTAACAGCGAAATCTCCGGAAGAAAAACAGGATGCAATGAATAAATATCTTGATACAAAAGGTGTTCCTGAAGATTTTAGATTTTAGGCAATAAAAAAAGAGCTTTCTGCAAGCTCCTTTTTTACTAAATAAATTATTTGACATCTTCTTGCAGATGTATTATGATTTTTTTTGAAAGAAAAACGATTTGACCGACGTTTTTCTTTCGCTCATATAACAATTAGCCGTTGTTGTATGAAGTAAAGCGACCCGATAACATTAAAAAAAGCTACAAATACAAAATCAATAGCCGTTAAAAAATCAACAGCAATATCAATAGCAGCAATAGCAATAATAGCATTAGCATTAATAGAATCAATAGCAATAGCAATAATAGCAATAGCAATAATAGCAATAGCATTAATAGAATCAATATTAATAGCAATAATATCATTGGCATTAATAGCACTTTTTTAAATGTTGCTTGCTTTATGGCTTTATTATATATAAGCCTAAATTTGTTGTCAAGTGTATAAAACTAAAATAAATGTAAATGTCAAGTATTTTTTAAAAAAATATAATTTTTTTACATATATGTTGAACGCTGTATTTAAGCGGTTACACTTGTAATTTTATATTAAGAATTAAGGGCTGGTACACCATTTTTTGAAATGGGAATGTGTGTACTCTTATTAAAGTTACCCTTTTTTCTTACACATATCTTTAGATGAGTGCTAAAGAACTCGCTTACAAGTAATGTAAGAAGACGGTGTGACAGCATACTCTAATTCGCTTTTACACACGTTATCTGCAAAGGACAGGCAGTATAAATATAGATGTGAGTTTCGCTAGCTTAACAAGAAAATAGCGGGGTTACACGCATAACCTAAAGTTCTCATGTGTGTATGACCAAAGGGGGCGAAAGCTGAGACATGCCCTCGTGGGAGCCGGGAAGCTCCCCCTGAAGTGAAAGGAAGTCTAAAGGCGTACATAAAGTCTAAGATTAAAGAATAAGCGGAGGTACAATGCTATCTGTAGCACAAGTTAGGTGTTGTCTACAGGGAGACACGCAATTTTGCGAAAGCAAATATGATTAGAGAGAAGCTGTAAGAATCATTTAAAGCGTGGTGTTTGTTTACGAACAGACACAGTGAGAGAACTAAGAAAAACGGATACCTTGAAAAAGAGGAAGTTTTTATAAGGTTTACACTTTTTCTGCATAATTTGCGGGGAAAGTGTACCCTGAAGCCGTTTCCTTTCCCCTAAGAAAGTATATTGTGTGTGCCCGGTTGTCAATGTTTAAATTTCAGTTTTTTTGATTTTTGTAAGTTATTTATAAAATTTACTTTTGTATATATATTTAGATTTATATTTTAAGTGATTAAGCCGAATAAAATTTGATGCTGAATGATTGTTGTTCCGCACATTTACTTTACTATATACATATACGTTTATATTTTGTAATTATGAGGGGCGTTGCCTCCTCATAGGTTTCATATGTGATTAAGTGCAGTTTATTTTGACGATTTACTATTTTGCTATTCTATAATATTTCATAAAAAAAGAGGCAATATAAAAGCCTCTTTTTCAATATTTATTATTCATTTTTTTTTGCGTCTGGTTTAGGTTTGTACTGCTCTTCTCCTGTTCTCCTGTTTCGATATAAAGAAGAAAGTCATTAATTTTTTTTTCATCCCATCTTGCAGCTCTAAGATCAAGAACAAGTCTTGCGTTTTTTTGCATATTCATTATAATACCATTATTTGTGCTTAATATTAAAAAGACATATCTATTTCAGACGCTTGCTGTTCAATATTACAGTCATTTTTTAAAAGTTGTTGTTCAGCAAAAAGATTCTGCTCATTTTCAATGTCTTCAGGCATTTTTACACTGCTTGTCTTTGCTATATCTGCTCCGTTCAGGTTTGCATTAAGAAAGTCATAAAAGAAAGAAATTTCATTCGTATTGCAGTATATAACTGTGCTGTTTATGTAGTGTTGAATATCAAAATTACTAAAATCAATATCTCGTCCAATTGTATTTAATAAAATATGACTTGTCAAAAGTCTTGCAACACTTTTGTTGTATGAATTAAAAGGTGCTATTTTTATTAATTCACAATGTGCTTTTGAGGCAATCATGATAGGATTTTCTTCTTTTTGAGACATAATCATGTTAAGATGATTGCAAAATTCTTTCATTCTGTTTTCAATTTCACTTGGTTTTGGTGGTGTATAGTAAGTTCCTGATATGATTTTTTCATCTGTTCTATAAGCTCCTGCTAACTCATCCAGTCCATCACACACAATAGAATTTAACTCTTTTATAAAAGGTTCATAATCTGTTATTTTTAAATTTTTTAAAACGTACTTTCTTGCAAGAGCATAATTTATAGCTGCTTCAAAATTTCTATTTTCCATTGATAATTTTTATAGCCTCCGTTTTTGATAATCCCTGTTCAAAAATAAGAGAATAAATTTTAGAACACTCTTCTTTTGTTATATTATTTTTTTCAAGCTGGCAGTTAGCATAAAGTGAATTTATTTCATTTTCTTTATTTGAATTTATCATAATTTATCTCCTTAGTCATTAATGATTTTTTCAATATTTGAAAGCTCTTTTTCAATTTTTTGAGAACTTTCTAGCAGTTTTGCATAATTTTTTTTGCTTATATCTTTTCCGGAATTTGATTTTAAATCGTGTGTAAATGCAGCATATTTTTTTGTCAGAGGTTCAAATATTTCAGAAGCAATGTTATAAGAGTCTTCTGTAAGCGTGTCAATTATACGTTTTTTTCGTGTCTTTAATGTAGCTTGTTCATTTTTATCATAATGTGCAATTTCAGAGGCTTCTGAAATTGAAACTTGATTTTGATTGATACGCTCCTTTAATTCTTCTGAAGCATTATTTCTTATATAGTCTAATTTGCCAACTTGTGCAGCAGAAACGTTCATGTCGTTTGCAATTAGATTTCGCATTTTATCAGAAAGAGCAAAGCCATTTTCTTTTGCTTCCTGATAAATTTTAACTAAATCATTATACTGATTGAATCTGTCACTTTCAGTCATAGAACGCTGAGTGCTGTTTGTTATATGAATAAGATATTTCTCTTTGCTTTCATCTGAAACAGGAAGTTTTACCTGTGAAAGTTCTGTCACTGAGCAGGGTACAAAGCTATATTTATCATCTTCCGCAGATAAAATCTGTAACGCTTTGAATCTCCTATGACCTGTTAGAAGCTTATATGTTCCATCAGGCATAGCCATGACATCAAGATTTTGCTTTAGTCCGACAGTGCGAATTGAATCTACAAGTTCATCAATATCATTAATTGAGTAATTGTTATATTCATTTTCTTTTATTTTTGAAATTGGAATATTAACAATTTCAAAATTTTCTTTTAATTCGAGGGATTTTGAATTTAACATTCCCTCACCAATTCCTAATGAATTTAAGTTAAATTTTTTTGACATTTAATGCTCCTTTCGGTGCTATTTATAGCACCATATAATTTAATTTTGAAGTGTATCAGGTGCTATAAATAGCACCGGGAAACCAAAATTTTGAAGTGTATCAGGTGCTATAAATAGCACCGGGAAACCAAAATCTTGAAGTGTATCAGGTGCTATTTATAGCACCGGGAAACACCGAAAAAAGTCATTGTTTTAATTATTGTTTTATGTGGATGTTTACATCCACGTTAAAAATCAAATGGAATGTTCAAAAATATATTTTGTCAAATCAAGATAATCTTGAGTTACTTTGCTTTTTTTGTTACCAGAATCATATTCTAAAAGAGGCTGTTTTGTATATGATAGCTCTTCAATTAGTTTTGATTTTGATATTTTAACAGGTAATATTATATCCGGAATAAGACTAGTTAAAAGCGTGTATGTTGTTTTAGATACGTTTTTATTTTCTTCCCATGAGGTAAAAAAACATCCTGCGAGTTTAAGTTTTGGATTGTATGTAGAAACTGTTTTAACAAGTTTTTTTGCAATGCACATTCCTGTTGCGGACCAGGCATCACATTTTAAAGGAATGTAAACCTGATCTGAAGCAACTAATGCGTTTATATTTAATATATTTACTGAGGGACTACAATCAATAAGACAAAAATCATATTCATTTTGTATTTTATCAAGATGCGATTTAAGTCGGAATTGTTGAGGCGTTCTTATGTCAGCTTTTAATCTTTCTTCACATTCAGAAAGAGTTAAAAGTGCAGGAATTATATCGAGATTTTCATAATCAGTTTTTTTGATTGTTTTATGAATATCTAAATCACTGTCTAAGAGCAAATCTTCAATAGTTTTGTCTGTTGAATAGTTAGGATTGTCTTTGAGCAAATTTACAAAAACATCTATTATATCAGTATCACTGAAAAGAGAACTGCAATTTCCTTGAGGATCTATATCTATAAGTAAGACTTTTTTGTTATATACAGCACTTAACATGTGTGCTACTGTTGCAGTCGATGCTGTCTTGCCGACGCCCCCTTTGTTATTTAAAAATGTAATTGTAATCATAAAAAACTCCTTTCATAATATATTTTTTTGTGCTATTAATAGCACATTTTTAATACTTCCTATGGTGCTATTATAGCACCTATAGAGGAAAAGAGCAATATTTTTTTGTGAAAAATTTCAAATTTTTTATAAAAAAAAGAGCATAAGGGATTTTTGCTAGCATTTACATGCTAGGTTTGGCAAAGCCAAACAAAATCATGACTGCGTTAATATATATATTTATGTATATTTGATGTATACAAATATTGATTAATTTCTGTAATTGATGTATAGTTGATGTATAGTTGAAAGGAGTGCTTACAGATGAATATTTCTATTAGAAATTTAGATGATGCTGCTGGATTAAAAATAAAACAGCAAGCGAAAAAAAATGGAATGAGCATGGAAAGTTATATTCGACATTATTTAGAAACACTTGCAGCTCTTGAGGATATAAAGATGTTAGACTTGAAATATAGTAATTTAGTTAAGGAAGTTGCAACCGTCATTGATAATAATACGAATGAAATTAAGAATATTTATGAATTGTTAAATGTTATAAATACGAAAATTGGTGCTATAAATAGCACCGGAAATTAAAAATCTTAATGTGTTTCGGTGCTATAAATAGCACCGGAAATTAAAAAAACGTAAATTACATGGTGCTATAAATAGCACCGGAAAAGAGAATTACATGCAAAATAAAAAGAGATACAATATTACATTAGAGGATGAAACAATCACATTTCTTGACAAAATAAAGAAAGAAAAAAAATTCACATCTCGTTCACAGGCTATTGACTATATAGTGTCTAATTATCAGAATTTTGAAAATAATGAATTTGCAGATTTAGTTGCTAAAAAAATAGCTGCGGAATATGAAAATTTATTTACTCGTATGCGACTAGGTATTAATACAGCAGATAGAAATAGTCAGGTTATATTAGAAATTTTGAACAGTATTGTTTTTTCGTTAGGAGTTGACAAAGCGTTTGATACAGAGGTAATGCAGACTGATGTTGTAAGAGATAGTAAGCAAATTGTAAAAGATAGAATTGCTAGATATAAAGAACTTAAAGATAACAAAAAAAATTGAAATAAATGTTGGTGCTATTTATAGCACCGGAAAGGTACGTTATTGTGTCAGAGGTAAAAGCAGGAGTTGTAATAGTTAGTAAATTTTGTGAATCAGGCAATAAGCAATTTACAAATTATATTAATTATATTGACAGGGATGAAGCGATTCGTAATGATAACATGTATAAATTTAATCTTTATAATGACTATATGAATAATCCTGAAAAGACAACAGGCTTATTTACAGCAGACAAAGATTTTTTGACAGATAAGGAGAAGAAAAATTATAAGGATATATTTAAAAAAGCTGAAAAAAATGGAAGTGTTTTGTGGCAGCATGTAATTTCTTTTGACAATCGCTGGCTGGAACAACAGGGAATATATGATTCTCAATCAAAAACAATAAATGAAATAAAGATGAGAAATCTTACAAGAATTGCAATGCAAAAAATTAATAAAGGGGAAAAACTTGAAGCATCATTGTGGACAGCAGCAATACATTTGAATACAGACAATATTCATATACATATTGCACAGGTAGAACCGATTCCTGCACACAAAAATGCAGACGGAGAAGTAAGAGGCAAATTTAAGTTATCATCTTTAAAGAGTGCTAAAAGTGCAATTGTAAATGACTTAATTCAAAATCAGCCTGAAAATAAAATGATAAATGATATAATAAGAAAAAATATTGTAGAAGTAAAACGTAGCAATAATATGATGTACGATGATAAATTTGCACAGAAATTCTTTGATATTTATAATAAGCTACCTAAAAACAGACAGTTTTGGAATTATGGAAGTGCCAAAATTTCAGGATTGATTCCACAAATAGATGAATTATCTAAATATTATTTAGAAACGTATCATGCAGAAGATATAAAAAATTTGAATGAATTATTAAATAAGCAGAATGAATTTTATAAAACTGCATATGGAATTGGAAATCATAATAAGAATAATTATGGTGAAAGCAAAAAGAAAGATTTATATTACCGTTTAGGTAATACTTTGTTAAAGCAGATGCGTGATTATTCAAAAAATGAAGAAAACAAAAATTATGATACATTGAAAAATAGTAATAACAGTATGACAGAGCATGAATTCAGAAAGGCAAATTCAGGTGTAGATAATACACAGTATGCCTTAAAAAATTTCACAAACCTAACAAGAATATTTTTAAAAAGTGAGGTTATAAAGTTTCATGATGAAATTTCTTATGAGTTGATGCAGAATGAAATTGAAATGAATAAGAGAGAAGAACAAATTGATAAGTAAAATACGGTGCTATTTATAGCACTATGTAAAAACATAAATATATATCAATACTAAATAATGAAATTGAAGATATTATGAGTGCTATAAATAGCACTCATTTTTTTTGCAAAAAGTCAAAAAATTTATCTACAGATAAATGAAATCGTAAAACATAAGTTTTATGAAAAAAATATCATGAAAGGAGGAAATTTTCAATGTCTGAAATGGGTGAAAAATTGTTGTTGCTTATAAATGAATTTCAGTTACAAATTTACATAGGCATTATATTTTGTTTTTTAATTCTTGGTGGCATTTTGATGTTTAGCGAGGATGGTTCTGATAAATTTAAAAAGAGGGCACCATGGATGGTCATAGGCGTTCTTTTTGCTTTAGGGGCGACAACCTTAGGTGCTAAATATGGTGCAGCATTGAAATTTTAAAAAAATATGGAAATCAGAAAAAAGCCGGGAGAAAATAATCTCCTTATGAAACTTCCGAGAAAATTGGGAAGTCGGAAGTATGTGGCTTTGATTTCATTCATTTTTTTTGTTGTGTTTTTTTTATGTGGAAATTTTTTAATAAACATAATCGCAGCTTCCCTGCAAGGAAAATATAATCACATTATTGCCCTGGCTAATGTATTTAAGATTGATTTTAAATACATCAGTCAGAGCAGCATTATTAAGTTTTTTTATATAATTTTAGTGATTATTGATTTAATGGCTGCGTTAAAACTTGCATATAACATTCGTACAAGTTTTTATGATCTCAACATCGGTCAAAAGGGAACATCAAGGTTCACTTCTGTTGAGGAAATAAAAGAACAGTATGTAAGAATTCCTGAAAAATCCATGGAATTTAATGGAAAAGCCGGAATTCCAGTTTCAATGATAGAAAACAGTTTTTATATTGATACTTCAAATACCAATTCGTTAATAATTGGTATGACACGTTCCGGTAAAGGTGAAATGTTTGTAATTCCATTCATTGACGTATGCTCACGTTCTTCTGAGAAACCAAGCATCGTCATAACGGATATGAAACTAGAGCTTGTTTGCCGTGCGTATAATACGCTCAAAAAAAGAGGCTATCTGCCTTTGTTATTAAACATTGAAGATCCCAAAATAGGAATTCAGTATAATCCACTGGCTCTTATTATCGAAAGTTATCTTGCAGGTAATATAGATGATGCAGAAATGCTGTGTAATACATTTGCACACAATATTTATAAGTCTAAGTCAGATAAGAGTAATGATGGTGAAAATGGCAAATTTTTTGTAAATAATGCCTCTTCAGCAGTATCAGCGTTAATACTTGCTCATGTTGATGATTGTCACATGCAGGATAAAAGAGACAATGCAAAAGCGGAAGTGCTTTTTTTACAGGCACAGCAGGCATACGAAAAATTAGCAGATGAATTAAAAAATAAAGCAACAAAGAAATGGTTAAATGAAAAGCCGGAATCTTTCACAAAAGAAAATATATCAAAATTTGCGTATATTCCAACGTCTGAAAGATTTGAAAAAACGCATGAAAACATAAAAAAAGTAACTGTGCCATCGGTCGTACATACATTTTCTGATTTAGCACAGAAATGGCTTGATAACAAAACAACACAGCTTGATTTGTATTTTCAGAACCGGCCAGAGAATGACAGGGCTAAATATATATACTCTTCAATATCTGTGGCAGGAGGTGAAAGAACAAAAGGAAGCATTTTTTCACAGGCTCTTACAGAACTTACATTTTATATGTATTCAAACATAGCAAAACTTACACAGAGAAGCACATTTAATCTTACAGATTTAGGATTTGGAGATAAACCTATTGCACTTTTTGTCGGAGTTCCATACTATGACAGATCAAAAGATAGCATTGTATCAACTCTTATCGATCAGATATTTTTTGCAAATGCAAAAAAGGCATCTACAACAAAAGAACGAAAATTCAAAAGAAGAATTTTTTATCATATTGATGAGGCAGGTAATTACACGATTCCTGACATAACTTCAAAGGTCTCAGTAGGTCTTGGAATCGGTGCTATCTTTAACATGTTCTTTCAAAATGACAGTCAGATTACTGATCGTTACGGTGAAAATGCCGCAAAAACAATCAAAGGCAATATGGGTAATCAAATTTATATACAATCTTCAGATTTTGAAACAGCCGAAAGTTTTTCTAAATTACTTGGCCCGGAAACCATAACAAGTCTTAACAGAACTGGAAAAAAATTTGAGCTTTCAAAATCATTTACAGAAATGCAGGAAGAAAGAATGCTTTTATCTGCGAATGAACTCATGGAACTTGAGCCAGGCGAAAATGTTATAAAAAGATATATGAAACGTACAGATTTGAGAGGTCGGAAAGTTAAACCTTATCCGATTTTTAATTCTATTGAACGAGGAACATCTTTTAAATATGCGTATGAATATCTTTTAGATGATTATCCTGACGACATAGGCGTAAATGAACTTGGAATAGAAATAATTGAAGATAGAAAAATTGAATATTTTAATTACAATATTCCATTAAACAAATTTGCCTGTGAACGTGTTGATAAGATAATCAAATCGGGAAATCAGGAAGAAATTGAGAATCTTTCGCCTGAAGATATTGGCGAATATAAAAAATTAAAAAAGTATTTTCTATATGATGAGAAAGTTGGTGACATACCTAATTTTTCTTCTTTTATTGAAAATGCAAAAAATGCAGGGCTTAAAGTGTATGATGACATGATGCTATGTGATTTCATTGATGAAGTTACAATGAGCAGTCTTTCAATAGAAGATAAAACAAAACTTGTAGATAAACAGTTTTTAGATAAGACAATATGAAACTGTTGAAAGGAGAGCAGTGGACTTTAAAGAAATAATACTTACACATAAAGAATATTTTTCGACTTCAAGTATTTGGAATGACATTTTGCGTTCTATCGGCTGGGGAATTGTAAAATTTCTGGCAATGCTTTCAAATTTATGTGAACAGCTTTTTAATGCGGCATATGAAATGATAAATATTATTGATACAGATGCTTTTAAAAAATTCGTTTCAAAATTTTCTGTTTGGATTGTTCCGCTACTGACTCTTTCTTTTGTGGCAATTGGAATATATCTTATGTATTCAGAGAAAAAACCGCCGTTATTAAAAAACATTTTAATAGGATTGGCAATAATATTTGTAATGCCAACGATTATAACGGCACTTAATAAAGGACTTATAGCAACAAAAAATGATTTGCTTGACGGTTCAATGACGAATCAAGTTGTTTTAAGCAATATTTCGGATTTGCAATGCATTGGAAATAGTGGATTTAACTTTTCATCGACGCTTGCAGATGGCGGCGGTGATGTAGATACAGTTATAAAAGCTGTTGATCCTACAAAACATATAAATCCTAAAAAAATTGATGATGCAACACAGAAATCGGTTTTTTCACATTATCTTGATATAGATGATAATTATAACATTGTATGGAATGAATTTGAGAATAAAGGTATGTTTGATATATTTGATCCGCCGTATTACTACAGATATTATATTCACTTTTTTCAGTTGATGCTATTTCTGCTTGCAAACATATTAATATTTACGTTTTCAGCATATGCAGTATTACGAATGATATTTGAAATCGTTACAACAAGGATTATGGCATGTCTGCATAGCGTTGAACTTGCCTCAGGACAAAAGACTATAAAAATACTCGAATATTTTTTTCAGGCGTATATAATACTCCTATTTATTCCTATCATGTTAAAAGTTTATCTTTTGTGCATGGCTTATATTAATTCACATTTTGACAATGGGCTTTTAAGAGCAATTCTTGTATTTATGTGTGCGATGATTGTTGTTGATGGTCCGAGTGTAATTCAGAAAATCTATGGCTATGACATGGGAATGTCTGCCGGTGCACAAAAAGTAATGTCATTCATGAGACTTGTGCAACAGAGCAGAATGCAGCATAACATGTCAAAGAATGCACGAAGCAGAAATCATAGTAACAACAGGGGAGTTATAAATACGCTTCGTAATTCAGTAAATAATGCAAAATCAGGTGGTGCAACAAGCGAACCGAACATTAATACAGATAATGTTAATTCATTTAATAACAGCAATTCAATGTCAAGTTTTAATGAACCTGACATTAATTCACAGAATGATGCTTCAAATGATAATCGTAATTTTGGTGGTGCAAGGCAGGAACCAAACATTGACAGCAGCGTAAACGATGCTGTTAATCAGAATTTATATGAAGCATATGATAACGCATCATCCTTTAGTGATAGTAACAGTAATTTACAAAATGGTTATTCAGAAATGAATGTATCATCAGATGTAAATGAACAGATGAGAAATACATCAAACAGCAGCGTAAATGATAATGCAAATATGAATGTATCATCAGATGTAAGCGAACAGATGAGAAATACATCAAACAGCAGCGTAAATGATAATGCAAATATGAATGTATCATCAGATGTAAGCGAACAGATGAGAAATACATCAAACAGCAGCGTAAATGATAATGCAAATATGAATG
>OGJK01000478.1_pt1 | contig 43047 bp, 43 predicted proteins | sample 1571961 | NCBI WGS metagenome assembly OGJK01 (sample SAMEA2582120, study PRJEB24529) | metagenome | biome: Human gut stool | place: China | collected 2011 | reverse complement strand
GAAATTTTTAACAAGGCCATTAACGCTTATGTAAAAGACGACAAAAAGAATCTGAGTAATCTTTCTGCTTATTCCCAAAAATTGCGTGTGTATAAAAAAGTTACCGAACTGATGGAGGTGTTGCTGAATGGCACCTACTGAAAATGGATTTGTTACATTTGAGATAACAGATGTTGCTCCTATTGCTGTTGCAAAGAAGTATGCCGGTATCGGTGCATCGCTTGTTGCACACATCAAGAATACGAGAACGCCTTTCAGCATTGATTTCGGCGTTGGCGATGTAATTGTCCCAAAGCAGGAAAAGCAAAAAATTCCTACACAGCTTGACGATTTTGCTTCTCCGACGGTAAATACATATTCGTTGAAAACGACAATTGCCGAAAAGCTTGATGCAATTCTCGATTTAATGGAATTTTCAAGCCGAATGAAAGATTATTATGATATTTATTATCTTGCCAATAAGTTTGATTTTGACGGTGCAACGCTGACAAAAGCACTTAAAAAGACTTTTGAAAATCGTGGACACGCCTTTACGATAGAACAATTTGAGCAGGTTATGGCTTTTGCCGAAAATGATGCAATGCAAAAGAAATGGAAAGCATTTTGCAGAAAGATAGATACTAAAACCGCTGATTTTAACACAGTGCTGAAAACTATAAAAGAATTTTTGATAGAGCCATTTATGGCGACGGTTGAAAATAAAGAATTTGAAGAAAAATGGACTGCTTTGGAGAGCAAGTGGTATTAAGAGAGGACATATGTACATGAGTGATTACACAAATAATCAAATAATAAAAGATTGGCTTAATAGCGGTGAGTTTTATTCCGATATTGAAGATGTCAGAAGTGAAATTCTAAAAACAGCAAAGGCGGCAGAAAATGAAAGACAAACAGCAAACGCATTTGAAAACGCACTATATTACCTTATCCGAAATAAAACTGGGTTAAAAATAGATTTTTTTAGTGAAAAATCACTGGATAATGTTGTACACAAATTTGGATCTTTGTCATCAAGAACATCCGGACACGGAAGACTTGATGCAATTGTGAATAATTTAGTAATTGAATATAAGCACTATAAAAAACTCGGAACGCAGGAACAGTATAATACGGCTTGCCAGCAAGTATACGACTATCTTCAAGCTCTTTATGATAATACCAACACAAAATTTAATGCCATTTTAACTGATGGATTAAAAATTTGCTACTTTAACTATAGTGAAGATGGTATTCATCATTCTTCCCTAAGTCAGCTTTCAAAAAACGATATTGAAACCATTATAAAGGCGATAGTATTAAACGAGAAGAAAAAATTTGTCCCTAAAAATATAATTCACGATTTTAGTATTTCTTACGATATTCCCTCAGCGTCAAAATCATTAGCGTTAGAACTATATAATATATTAAAATATCAACCCACGGATAAAACTAAAATGCTTTATGAAGAGTGGTTAAGTTTACTTCATTTATCTATTGAGGACAACGGAAAGAGTAACGATATAGAAAAGCGCAGAAGAGATCTATCTTTGATTTTCCAAGATGATATATGTGATGTAAACAAAGAGTATAAAGCATTATGGGCGTTACAAACTACTTATGCTATAATTGTCAAACTTATTGCCTGCAAAGCAGTTGATAAAATAGATTACAACAATAATGCTCGTACTTTCTATGATTTATCTTCAATTACTTCTAAAGAACTTCAAAAGTTTTTCGAAAAACTTGAAGATGGATATTCATACCAAAATAGTAATGTTACAAATTTTCTTGAAGGTGATTTTTTCTCTTGGTACAGTGATAGTGAACAATGGAATCCTGCAATACATAATAATATTTGTAGAATTATTTTACTAATAAATGAATACACATCATTTAACTTTAATTTTTATTATGAGCCTGTGGATGTATTTAAAGACTTATATATGGGAATAATTCCAAAGTCAATTCGACACTCAATGGGTGAATATTTCACGCCTGAATGGTTGGCTGATTGCATAATAAGTGAAGGCTTATCATCCGTTGGTGATCCAAAATGGAAAGCAATTGACCCTTGCTGTGGCTCTGGAATTTTCATTATTTCACTAATTAAGCACATAGTTGGTAAGTGTGAAATTAAGAATTTATCAATCGTTGAAAAAGATGAATTAAAAAACGAAATAACTAAAAGGGTTTATGGAATTGACATAAATCCATTGTCAGTATTGTCCGCTCGTGTAGGCTATTATATGGCACTACAGCCATTAGGCAATTTACACGATGTCGAAATACCAGTGTATTTGGGAGACTCGGCTATTGTACCATCAAGAAAGAATGTTGACGGTATAGATTGCTATGAATACTCCGTAACAAATGAAAAATTACCATTTGATGTCCTTTTGCCTGCAAGATTTGTAAAAGAAACGGACTTTAGTAAAACAATGAGTGAATTACAAGCTTGTGTAAAAACAGATGACCCAACTATATTATTAGAGATGATTAGGAGCAAATTTAATAATGACGAAAAGAAATCATTAAAAATAGCCGAGTCCATATCAAGATTTGCAGAAAATCTTGTGTATTTACACAAAAATAATTGGGATGGCATTTGGGTAAGAATAGCAACTAATTTTATGTTAATCGCTAGGTTAGACAATTTTGATTTTATAGTTGGGAACCCACCGTGGGTAAAATGGGAGCATTTACCCACGGTATATGCAAATAAAATTAAAACTTTATGTAATATAAAACATATATTTTCAAATGATGGAGGACAATTTGGTGGTACTCAATTAAATATTTGTGCATTAATATCTAATGTTGTTGCTTCAAACTGGTTGAAACCAAACGGTATCCTTGCATTCTTAATGCCAGATAGCATAATGTCTCAAAATTCTTATGAAGAATTTCGTAATTTTTACATAAACTATTCTGAAAAAAAGCGTTTGTATATTCAAAAAATTGATAGATGGCTACCTCCACTAAGACCATTTAGATGTGATGATAAACCGGTCACACAAGATTTTAATACATATTATTTTTCATCAAATGTCGTTGATTACTCAACTGGTATACCCGTCAGAATCATTACTCGCAATAAAAAGCAAAAAGACAGCACATTAAATAACTATACTGATTTTGAAAAGGCATCCCAATTTCTCCAAATCAGTTCTGGTAAAGCGGCACAATTGTCACAAAAATCGACTGCGTTTTCATATATATCAGATAAATTTGATTATAGTAAAATAATCGGAGAAACTTCTTATCAGTATAGAACGGGGGTAGAGTTTACTCCTCAAGAATTATATATGTTAGTTGGTATCGGTTCATCAGATAAAGACAATTACTATAGATTTAGAAATAAAAAATTTCAACTTTCTAAATATACTATTGATGATGCACCACCAAGTGGTTGGGAATTACCAACAGAGTATATTTATCCTATTGTCACTTCTACCAACCTAGACAATTTTTGTTATGAGTATCGTAACGAATATTGTATACTGCCTTATAATCAAGATGACATCAAGAATCCAATTCCTATACAAACTATGATTAACTCTCAACGTGATTTGTTCAATTATTTAGTAAGCCACAAAGATTTAATAGATCAACAAAGTGAAAAAAGCAAACAAATGCATAGAGGGAAGGAATTTTATGCGTTATCGAAAATAGGCAAATATACTTTTGCCCCATACATAGTTGCAGCAAGAGATAATACGAGATTTTGCGCCTCTGTGATCAAGTCACAGAAAACTGGTTGGGGCAATCCAAAAAACAGCATTTGCGTCAAGCATACAATAGTCATTAGTCAAGATAAATCTAACAGAAACATAGAGAAGGAAGAAGCATATTATATTTCCGGAATTTTGAATAGTAGTATAGTAGTAAATTATATGCACGATTCTTTCAAAAAAAATGGATTTAGTTTAAATAAATCAAATATATATTTACCATTATTTGATAATTCAAGTGAAATTCACAAGAATATTGCAAATTTAGCTAAAAAAGGTGAGAATTCAAAAGATAAAAAAGAAATTCAAGAACAATTGACAAAATTTTACCTCGAACTTTGTGATAAAAAATGATTATTTCACATTATCATTTTAAGCGACCCCATTGAGAATTGCCGAGTGTGACATCCACCGAAACCACACTCGGCATAATTTTAAGTAAAGATTAAATCCAAATTTACAATTTCCGTTGCACGGTTACGGATATTGTTCATTTTTCGAACCCATAGCATCATATCGGTTGATTTGAGTTCTTCGGTTACATTTTCCTTTTCGGCTAAGTCTTTTACCAGCCGGAGAAAAAGTTGTTGCGCCTGCTGTTCAATATCTGCAAGATATGAATTGAGCTTACCGCTTGTCAGCAAATTGTAGTAACACACCTTATGATTTTGCTTCAAATATCGTTTATGCCTCATTTCCCAAACGCCGATATTCGCTTCCTTTTCTTCTTCCGCCAGTAATAAATCAGGCAACATATAGTCGCTCGCCTGCGTATAAGTACCGCCTTGCTTTTCAAAAATTGTGTTTGCCATTTTGTTTTATCTCCAAAAATTTATTTATCTTGAGCGTGGATTTTCACGCTTACGACCTTTAATACTTCTTGCCTGTTCGAGTAATTCATCGATTTGCTTTTGCCCGAAAACCTTACGCAAAAGCTTGTAATCTTTGACCTCTGAACGCAGATTTTCGTTTTCATTTTTCAGCTTGCTGTTTATTTTCGATAACATTTCGTTCTCACGATATAGGTTGCCGTTTGTAATGTTTAACCTGTGGTAGCTGTCCACCGCCTTAAAATATCGTGCAAATAGGGGGCTGATTAGCGACTTTAATCGAGCTATAAGTGGCTCTACAATTATCCGAAGTATGATGAAGCTTCCGATTTTGTAAAAGTACCGTCACAGAATTTCAGTGATACTATGGCTGAAGCGTTTAAGGATAAATTAAAATAATGCAAACGACAAAAACCCCGTACTGACTTTAATCCGTCAGTACGGGGTTTAATGTTAATATGGTATTTTTGCGAGCCACAAGATATTACTTTTTACTCACAAACCACTCGATACATACGATAAAGGGTAACGAGCAGAATCTTATCAAAATCTTATCAACGGGCTCTTTGAAAACCTTGAAGTCCTTGATATTACTGGGTTTTCAGACTTTTTCAATTCATTCCCACTCAGTAAACTGATTAATATTAAAATCTTCACTGTCTTTTATAATATTATAAAGTTTTACAATAAATAAAGGTTTGTGAAGAGAAGGAGTTTCTATAAAGAAAGAATAGATACTCCTTTTATCGTTAGGATAAAATAGACGATAATGCTTAAGACCATTGGGCGACTTAATATAATGCTCACATATATATTCAAATACTGGTTCATTCTCCCGGATTATATTCACAAGTATTGGATAAGTAGTAAGCATTGTTATTAACGCTTTTTTCCTTGATGGGCTATTCTTAATTGTGTCTTTGTCTATTTTCTTATAAATGTTTATTATTTGATCTTCAGAAAAGAGTTGTTGGTAACCTTGCTTAATAGCATAATCAGTTACAGAAAATGCAAACAAAAAAATCCCAACTATATTTTTATCCGTATCTTCGTTTTCTGTAACCCAAAGAAGCTTTATAAAAGTTTTATATGACTTTTTTAATGAATCATAAGTCATTCTCCTAAGATACTTATTGCGTATTTTTTCGCTAACCTAGCAGTTGTATCTTTCGTTAGTTATGCCCGGTGAGCTCGCTGAATACGACTCTATATCTGATTGAACTACATTAAATAAATCCATAATAAATGGAGCTTTAACTGAAAGAATATTATCATACATAGAGCAAATGAGCATACGAGCTACATAATCTTTAGAAATATACAACGAGCTATCATTTACCTTTAAGTGAGCACACTTGTTTCTGCACGTTTTAAGATACTCTATATCTTCAACAAATCTCTTGAAATACAACTCGCAATTGTCAAGGAAAAACTGTATAACACTGTTTTCAACTTTAGAATATTTGGCGTCATCAGAAATCATATTGTTGATTTCTGCGAGTTTTTTGTTGCTTTATCATCTCCTTCATTTGCCATTGTTTGGAGCTTCATATATAGGTCATATATAACGAATGAGTATAACATCATTATAGATGACCGATAGTTTTGACTATAATACAGCTGTACAATTTCTTTAAAATACACTTTTGATTCATCGTTTTCAAATATTGATAAATCTTTATCATCAAATAACATTTGTAGAGCCTCCCAAAAAAATCTATTTCGAAAAAGTATATGGACTGAAGTGAATAAAGTTAAAGATTAAATTGTAAAACATCTTCTATGTTTCCTTATTGTAAACAAACATATGACAATCAGAGAACATAAATGAAAAATTTGTTTTTCTCCATATCTCTTATGATTTCTAAATCCACATCTTCACAAATCAAGTAATCCGCTTCATCACTGAGCTTCAAAAAATCGTTGATAGCTAATTCAGACGTGTCCTCTATTTCTTCACCATATTCAATGAATTTTATACCACCGCAATAGAATCCTCGACACTCAACCGTAGTTAATAGTATTGGCTTTCTTGGATCAAGCTCAAAATCCATTAACTCAACTCTGTAGTTAACAGGATCGCCGCCCAATTCAATGTCTGCTTGTAAGGATATTTTGTTTTCATTATCAACATACAATAGAAACGCCCGTTCAGGGTTGATTATTGCGTTCTTATATGTATCTCTATCGACAAATTGTATCATATTTATTACCTTACTTTTATGATATTTTATCCTTTAGTTAATTCTATCGCAAGAGAGAAAACTTGACAAGATTACGTTGATTATTCCGGACACTTTCTTAAGATTTAGGATTATTGATCTTGTGATTTGATCATTAAATGGTATAATAGGATTAAATTATTGACTCCCGAAGGTGACGTTATGCTCAAATCAGGACTATACGAACAAATCATAAATCAAGGTATAAACGAAGAACTGAAATCAACTGATAAGATTATCAGGCTGAAAAACATTGATGAAGGAGAATCATCAAAGGTTTTAGCACAGTATGCTTCTGAGATTATAGAAAAAGGGCTTAATCAATTAGGTGATGATAAGTTGCCCGAAAAAATAGAGCTTATTAATAAAATGATCGAAGTCATTCGTGCTAAAACAGGAGACGAAGATTTTACGTCTATGTCGGTTGATGAACGCGCCGAACAACTGCTTGCATTGCTCGATAAAGAGAATAGTAAGTATGCCATTGACCAAAACAGTACAGTTATTCGTCCTGAGACATCTATTGCGCAAAGCTCACTTTTTACAAGCGCAGTAAACGAGCCACAACTATTAGGAGAATTGAAGAAAGAAATTGTCTCGGCTGATCGTATAGATATGATTGTATCTTTCATAAAATGGAGCGGCGTAAGGCGTATCATCAATGAATTGAAAGATTTTACTGATAAGGGCGGAGCGCTTAGAATTATCACAACATCGTATATGGGTGCAACTGATGTGAAAGCCATAGAAGAATTGAGAAAACTATCCAATACGATGATTAAGGTGAGTTATGATACGAAGGTAACACGACTGCACGTGAAATCGTATGTGTTTTATCGTGACACTGGTTTTACAACAGCGTATGTGGGCTCATCAAATCTTTCGGGTGCAGCTATATCAACCGGTCGTGAATGGAACGTAAAGGTTACGAATAAAGATTTACCTGACACAATCAAGAAGATCAGTGCTACCTTTGAAAGCTATTGGAATTCAAATGATTTTGAATATTATTCTGAAACGCAAAAGGAGCGTTTAGCCAGAGCGTTAAAAGCCGAAAAGTATCACGATTCAAATGACGCTTCACGCTACACGGTAGATGTAAAGCCGTATGCGTATCAGCAAGAGATTCTTGATAAATTGGAAGCGCAGCGAGAGGTCAGAGGTAATTATAGAAACTTGATTGTAGCTGCAACGGGTACCGGTAAAACTGTTATTTCGGCGCTTGATTATAAGCGTTTTGTGAAGAAAAATTCTGATAAAAAATGCAGATTGCTTTTTGTTGCCCACAGAAAAGAAATCCTCGAACAGAGTATCTTTACTTTTCGGGCTGTATTAAAAGACGCAAATTTTGGCGAGCTGTTTGTTGGACAGTATAAAGCAGAAGATATTGACAATCTTTTCATTTCAATTCAAACATTCAATTCTCAGGATTTGACTTCAAAAACAAGTAAAGACTTCTACGATTTTATTATTGTGGACGAATTCCATCACGCAGCAGCTCCAACATATCAAAAGTTGCTTGAATACTATGAGCCGAAGATATTGCTTGGCTTGACAGCTACTCCTGAGCGAATGGATGGCAAGAGCATTTTGACCTATTTTAATGATCGTATTTCGGCAGAAATCAGATTGCCGGAAGCAATAGACAGAATGTTGCTTTGTCCGTTTCAATACTTTGGAGTAACAGATAATGTAGATTTAAGCGAACTGAAATGGTCGGCAGGTGGTTATGACAAAACAGAGCTTTCAAATATCTATACAATTAACGAAGCGTATGCCCAGCAACGTGCAGACTTGGTCGTGAATTCCCTGTTGAAATATGTTACGGATATTGATGAAGTGAAAGGGTTAGGATTTTGCGTTACCGTTGCACATTCTGAGTTTATGGCAGCGTATTTTAACGCTCACGGAATTCCTTCGATTTCACTATCCGGGCAAAGCTCTGACGAGGATAGAGACAAGGCACAGTCTCGACTGGTAAAAGGTGAAATCAGATTTATCTTTGTCGTTGATATTTATAATGAAGGTGTAGATATTCCGGAGGTAAACACTGTTTTATTCTTGAGACCAACAGAATCATTGACCATCTTCTTACAGCAACTTGGTCGTGGACTGCGTTTGGCGGATAATAAGGAGTGCTTAACAGTTCTTGATTTTATAGGTCAGGCAAACAAGAAGTACAACTTTGAAGATAAATTTGCTGCACTGCTTTCAAATACAAATCGGAGTGTTACCAAAGAAATAAAGAATGGATTCGTGTCTGTTCCAAAGGGATGCTATATTCAACTTGAAAAGATGGCTGAGCGTTATATTCTCAGCAATATTCGTGCTTCATACGGAAACACTGCCGGATTGATTTCTAAAATTGAATCGTTTGAAGAAGATAGTGGTTTATCGCTTTCTCTTGCGAATTTCTTAGAATATCATCATCTTGACGTGAGATCAGTTTACAAATTCAATTCCTTTTCACGCCTGTGTGCAAGGGCTGATGTGATAGATGATTTTGAATCGCCCGTTGAAGAAACTATAACAAAGGCATTGAGTAGATTATCGTATGTTGATTCACGTCGATTTATCAAATTCATCATAAAATTATTATCAGAAGATGTTTCTGAGTTTACTGAATCCGAAAACAGAATGCTGCAAATGTTCCATTTCACCATTTGGCAGAAAGAGTATCAAAAATGCGGATTTAGTAAGATTACAGATGGAGTACAGAAAATCCGAGAATGCCCCGTGCTTTGCAATGAGATAATTGAGCTTCTGGAGTATAACTATAATCAAATTGATTTTATCGACAAACCGGTTGATGTAGGGTTTGACTGTCCTCTTGACTTGTATTGTACATATACTCGTGATCAGATATTATCAGCATTAGATTATCTGAGCCCATCATCTGTGCAAGCAGGAACGTTTTTCTTGGCTGATAAAAAGATTGATATTCATTTTATCACTCTTAACAAAAGCGAGAAAGACTACTCCCCAACGACAATGTACAACGATTATTCTATCAATAGCAAGCTGTTCCATTGGCAAAGTCAGGGAGCAACGTCTGATACAAGTAATACAGGTACAAGGTATATCAATCATCAGTCAATGGGTGTCAAGGAATTGCTGTTTGTACGTGAAAGAAAAAATGATAATATCACTGGAAAAGCGGCCCCGTATTCTTTTATCGGATTGGCTGATTATGTCAGTCATACGGATTCTAAACCTATGAATATCATTTGGAAAATGAAAGAACCTATTCCTGCAAAGTATCTAAGAAAAACCAATAAAATGATCGTTGGATAATAAACAAAACGAATCTGTCCCGCTTACAAATTGTAAGTGGGACTTTTTGCGCTTGTCTTTATGGCAGGCGCTATTTTTTTGCAAAAAATTTTTGAAACAGACTTAAAAAATGACCTTTCCCATTGGGTATAGGTGAAGGGCTATTTAGAAAGGAGGTGATGCCCACCAAAATAAACCTACAACTGAATAGCTGCCAAGCGAAGGATAAACCGCCACGACCTCTACGGAGCGAGCGCAGTCGGAAGGCTGACGGCACAGCGTCGAGCAGGATTGCCTGTCAGGAAAGTACGCTTTGGCAGTGTGACACATAACATACAGTTTGATGTCACGCTTTTTAAGGCTCACGAGCCGCTCATAATGCGACCTCTGAGCGACAAAAAGCACGAAGGAGAGTAATTATATTCCCCACCACATTTTCGGACTTATTAAGCGTGACAGGAAAGGAGGTCAAATGCTCATTGAATTTAAGGCAGGACAATTTCGGAAGGTCAGCCGCTTGTTCAGGCGGGAGTGCTGCAACTGTATGGACGGCAACTGTCTGTTGCTCGACGACGGAGAAACACACACCTGTGTGCAGCTGATTTCCAAGTATCACATCTTCTGCAATCATTTCAAGGACGCCGTACTTCCTCTCGACAAGGAGCTGTATCGGGAGCTGATCTGCGGCAACGATTACAAGTGTTGTCAAAGCTGTGGCTCACGCTTTTATTCCCAGGTTCGCAACAAACGCTACTGCGACAAATGCGCCGACAGAATCAAGCGGCAGAAGGCAGCCGAACGAAAGCGCCGTCAACGTGAACGTCAGAAGCAGCTCCTATATATAAATAACTAAATAGACAAATAAAAAAATAACTAACCGAAAAAGAAGAAGTTTATCTTAACACACCTACCTATATGGGCGGCAAAAACTTTTCTTTTCGGGAAGTAGAAAGGAGAACCAAATGAACGACAACGCAAAAGTATTCTCGCTCATTGAGATGAGAGAAATGATGATTGACACTTCGGACTATCAAATGATGGAGGAGATCGGAGAGTTCACCGGAACGCTTGAAATGAAAGCGCAGGGACACAAGAAATCCATCCGTATTTTCCTCACCCTCGACGACGGAAGAAAAATCATCACACCGATTTTTTGGTGGCAGTCTTACCTCGGATTTTACTATATGCCAATTGGCACGAAGCTCCGACTTTTTTATTCGGAAAGTAATCAAAAGAAAGTTTATCTTGAGAAGATTGAAATTATTGAAAATGTGTAGCGTGGCTACACGGCACTACACAGGACGGTAGTCTTATGGTGTAGCGAGCATAGGTTTTGTAATGCCAAAACCGGCGGCTAAAAAGCCGAAAGGGGAATGTTCCTCTGTAACCCCAATTCAGAAAGGAAGTTTTACAATGCGAAAGCGCAATTTTAACATCAATGTCAGAGTAACCGAGGGCGAGAAAAAGCGGTTGAAAAGAGCCGCAAAGCACTACGGAATTTCGCTATCGGAGTATCTGAGAAAGGTCGGTTTGAACAAAAAGCTGACCGAAAAACCGAGCCAAAAGCTCTATGAAGCATACACTTCCGTGAACGATTTGCGGAGCAATTTGTATCCGCTTGACGGAAGGATTTTGGAGAGAAAACTCTCGTATATCGAGCAGAAAATTCTCTCAGCTTACCACGAACGAGAGGAGGATGACAGCGGTGGCAACGACAAAAATCTGGGCGGTTAAGGACAACTTGGGGCGCACGGTGAACTATGCAGCCAACCCCGAAAAGACGGTTGATCCCGATTTAAAAAAGGCGCTCCAATACGCCGGCGACGAAGCAAAAACGGAAAGTCGTTGCTATGTAACAGGCGTGAATTGCAACGCCGAAACTGCCTTTGAGGAGATGAACGCCGTGCAGGAACGCTTCGGGAAAACAGGCGGAAACGTTGCTTATCACGCCTATCAGAGCTTCAAGACAGGCGAGATAACGCCGGAGCTTTGTCACGAAATCGGTGTTGAGTTGGCAAAGAAAATGTGGGGAAACGAGTATCAGGTGTTGGTTGCGACGCATCTAAATACCGGTACGCTGCACAATCACTTTGTCGTTTGCAGCACGAATATGTGGACAGGCAAAAAGTTTGATTGCAACGAGGGCGCTTACTGGAAATTCCGTGCTTTGTCGGACGAGCTTTGCGCCGAGCACAATCTGACCGTTATCAAAAATCCGACAGGCAAAACGCCGAGGAGCATTTACTTTGCGGAGAAAAACGGCGAGCCGACGACGTTCAATGTGCTGAGAGAAGCGATTGATTACGGTATTGAGCACTCACGCAGCTTCGAGTATTTCAAGTGGATTATGAAGGATATGGGCTATATTATGTGCCTGAATCCGAAGCACCGTTACTGGACAATTCGCTCCGCCAACAGCAAGAAATCGGTGCGAATGTACCGCTTAGGCGACGAGTACAACAACGAAGCAATCCGCCGCAGAATCCACGAAAACAATACGCAGCATTGGCGAAACGCCGCTGAGTATGAGTACAGCCGCAAGCAGATGAAGCGCTTTAAGCCGAGGGTATTTGTGTTCCGTGGCAGCTTTAAAAAGCTCAAATCCTTCGGAGGTTTATACGCCAAATATCTGCACTATCTTTTCCTGATGGGTAAGTTACCGAAGTGGAATCATCGCAGACCGCTAACGCCCGAAATGCGTGAAGCGTGGCGGCATTTGGACAGATATTCACGCCAAGTGACGTTGGTTTCAAACAAGAAGCTGAACACGCTTGACGATGTAAAAACCTTTATTGCCGATACCGACAAGGAGATTAAAGAAGTTACCGAGCTGCGTGAGAAGGTATATAACAAGCTACGTCACTGCGATGACGATGACAGAATCAGGGAGCTGAAAAAGAGCCGTGACGACTGCACAACGCTGTTGCGGCAGCTCCGCCGGGAAAAGAAAATCGCCCTCACGATCATTGAGGACGAACCGAAGATCAACGAAAATATCCGCTGTGAAATACAAGCGCAAAACCTCGCAAGAGGACGGAAAACAAAAGAACGAAAGAAGGTGTATGAGAGATGAAAATAGCAATTAACAAGCTTCATCCGTTCTATAATCATCCCTTTAAGGTGATTGATAACGCAGAAATGGATGATCTTGTTTTAAGTATAAAGGAACAAGGCATTCTTACTCCAATCATAGTCAGACCGCTTGAAAACACAAGTGATGAATTTGAAATAATATCGGGACACCGCCGGTATCGTGCGGCCCAATTATTAGGGCAGAAAGAGGTTGAAGTTAGCGTTCGTTATGTAAATCGTGACGAAGCCGCCGTAATGCTGGTGGACAGCAACTTACACCGAAGCAGAATTCTGCCAAGTGAAAAAGCTTTTGCTTATAAGTTGAAGCTGGAAGCATTGAAGCGTCAGGGAAAGAGAAGTGATTTAACTTTGTCGCAATTTGCAACGAAGTTGGATACCGCTTCCGCTGTCGGTCAGGACGCAGGAGAAAGCCGTGATACGGTTTACAGATATATTCGTTTGACCAAGTTAATTCCGGAACTTTTGCAGTTGATGGACGAAGAAAAAATCGCTTTTTCTGTCGGAGTAGAATTGTCTTATCTGTCTGAGAATCACCAGCGCAGATTATTTGAAATCATAGAAAGAGACAACTGCACGCCGTCGTATTCTCAGGCATTCCGAATGCATCGTGCGTTTAAGGATAATTGTCTGGACAACCGTTTGCTCGAAAGAATTATGTCCGAGGAAAAACCCAATCAACGTGAAGTACTTAAAATCTCGATGGAGAAAGTAAGACGTTTTGCGCCCAAAGCCAGCAATACACAGCTTGAGGATTTTGTTATAAAAGCTTGCGAGCATTACAGAAGATATTTGAATAAAAACCGTGACAGAGGGAGGTGAAAATGATGACCGACAAGGCTTATGAAATGTTTTCTGATTACGAAGATGTCGTAACAGTTGACGATGTTATAAAGATGCTTCATATCGGTAAAAATTCTGTGTATGATTTGCTGAAGAATCACAGAATTGAATCTATAAAGGTAGGAAGCAGATATGTTATACCAAAGAAAAGCGTTATCAATTTTCTTAACATATAAGTTCATTTAATCCGCACATTTGATGTTTGAGAGCCTGTTGTGCTATTCTATATACACAGCGGGCTTTCATCCAAATGAAAGGAGACACTTTGAAAAACACAACTGAATTATTCGCTGAATACTGTGACGTCGTATCGGTTGACGATGTTACGAAAATGCTAAAGCTCAGCAAAGTAACTGTTTACAAGTTATTAAAATCTGGCAAAATCCGAACTATTAAAGTTGGCAAGAGATACATTATCCCAAAGAGATGTGTTTCGGAATTTCTTGAAAGCTGTTAGATAGGAGGATGAATTGTATGGATAAAACAAAAGAAGCTTTTGCAGAGTATAAAGACGTTGTCACAGTATGCGAAGTAATGGAAATGTTAGGTTTGGGAAGAGTAGCTGTCTATCGCTTGTTGCGTGAAGGAATTATCCGCACAATCAGGGTAGGCAAAAAGTATATCATTCCCAAGCAGAGCATTATTGACTTTATCTCAACAGGAGAATCATTTTTTAGAAAGGGTTAATTATTTTGGAAGGAAGCTTAATAATAAAAGGCAATTATTACTATGCCAAATTTCGTGTCAACGGCAAACAGAAAATGATTGCCACGAAGATACCCGTTAAGGGTAACAACAAACGCCGTGCAATTGAGAAGATGAAAGAAATCATTGAGAGCTACAGGGATATCAACCTTGAATGCGACGATGTTCTCTTTACCGACTTTCTCGACAAATGGCTGAAAGGTATCAAGGAAATCATAAAGCCCTCTACGTGGGAATCTTACGACAAAACCGTGAGTGGCAAGCTAAAGCCCTATTTTGAGTCAAAGATGTACAAGTTCAAGGATATGAAGCCGGAGGTATTCACCAAGTATTTTGTATTTCTCTCTCAACACAGTAAGTCAAACGGCAAGGGCGGACTGAGCTACAAAACGGTCAAAAACATCCGAGGAGTGTTGTCGTCGGCGTATGAATACGCTCTTGAGAATCGCTACGTTAATGAGAATCCGGTATTAAGGAGCCGTATGCCGTCATTTCCGCACAGCATCAAGAAGGACGTACCCGAGTACAACGCACAGCAGGTCAGGAAGCTCCTGCTTTACGCTAAAGAGCACGAGAGCCATATCTACATATTCCTGCTTCTCGCTCTCTATACAGGGCTGAGAAAGGGCGAATTGCTCGCCTTGACGTGGGAGGATATAGACTACGACAAAAAGCTCCTGAACGTCAACAAGAGCAGAACAGGCAGCCGCAAGAACGTGACAATGCAAATCACAACGCCAAAGACAAAGAGCAGTAACCGCAAAATTCCGATAAACGATTTTGTGATCGGAGAGCTGAAAGCCGAAAAGCAACGGCAAGAAGAATACTCCAAACTGCTTGGCAACGGCTACGACAAAAGCCACAGTTTCATTGTGCGTACTGTTCTCGGAAAACCGTATGTTAATCTCAGCGCAATCAACCGTGTGGTAAACCGTCTGACTGAGAACGCCGGCTTGCCGCATTGTACGATTCACGGATTTCGCCACTCTGTGGCGAGTATTCTTGACGACAACTGCGTACCGATTCAGGACATTTCCGTTTTGCTCGGACACGAAAGCGTAAACCCCACCGAGAGAATATATATCAACCGCCGCAAGACCGCAAAGGAAGCGACGATTAACACTCTCGACAGCGCCATCAATTTGAACATCGCATAAAGGTGGTATAATTTTTGGTAGAATTAAAAGAGAAAAGGCTTCGGAAATCGCTTTCCGAAGCCAAAAATCACTGGCAGGGCAACATTGTCAATAAACAAACCCTCTATATTTGTATTGTTTGATTCATTTGCTTCGATTGCTGACAGAAGAATGTTGTTTATTGTTACTGGTTTATCGCCTGAATTGAATATGAGTGTTATCTTATCATCATACAAATAAATTGCATTTATAAATGTTGTTATTAGTACTTTGCGATATTTGATGTCGTCTGCACTACCGTTTTTTAACGAGGTCAAGAAAAATTTAATTTCGGGTTCAGTCAAGATAATATGTAGCTTTTCTTCCTTTCGAATTTCTTCTTCAATCTTTTCTTTTTGTGATTCTAGTTCTAAGATTTCAGAATAAAATGTTTTTCGCAGACTTTCAATATCACATTCGGATACGGCATTGATAAGATTTCTGTGTTTTCTTTCATTTTCGGAAAGCTGTTTTTTCAAACGCTTTAGATTAAAGGTGTCTTGGTTATTCTCAAATAGTTTTGAAATCTCTTTTGATATTCTATTGATGCTTTCTTTGGTCAAAAGTCCACGACAAACCTCAATAACAACATTCTCAATGTATTCCTTTTTTACACGCTTCTTTTTACAAGTGTGTTTCTTTGTGCCTTTGCATTCATAGTAGCGGTATACTTTGCCAAGTTTTCCTGTTCCTGAAAAACCGGTCATCATTTCTTTGCAGTAACCGCAGAAAAGTTTTGTAGTCAATAAATATTCTTCTTTTGCTCTTGCTCTGGCAGGAGCTTTTTTATTTTTCTTTAAAACTTCCTGTACTTTGTTAAATAGTTCATCAGAAATAATGCGAGGAATACCGCCTTCAATTTCCGTATCTTTATAAGTATATGTGCCGATATATCGTTTGTTGCCAAGTATATTTCGGATAGAGTTTTTGCCGAAAGGTTTGTTTTGTATGGTTTTATATCCTTGTGCATTAAGATAATCTGTTATTTCAACAATAGATTTTCCATCTGCATACATTTCAAAAATCAATTTAATGATAGGAGAGGTATTTGGGTCAATTTGAAATTTTTTATCTTTATCAATATAAAAACTTAATGTTCTGTTACCACCTGTGCAAAGACATTTTGAAGCGTTTATTTCCATGCCTCTTTTTACTTTTTGAGATAATTCTGCTGAATAGTATTCCGCCATACCCTCAAGTACGCTTTCCATAAGTATTCCGCTAGCGTCCTCGTTTATATTTTCTCTGGCAGATAATACTCGTACTCCGTTCTTTTTAAGTTTATTTTTATAGTGGGCACTATCATATCTGTTACGTGAAAATCTGTCTAACTGATAAACAATAACAAACTCAAAATTTCTGTTTGCACTATCCTGAATCATCTGCAAAAAATCAGGTCTGTTGTCTGTTCTGCCTGAAATTGCTCTGTCTATGTATTCGTGGATAACAGTATAATTGTTTCTTTCACAAAATTCGTGACATACTTTTAACTGCCCTTCAATACTTGTTTCCTGTTGATTATGAGAGGAATATCTCGCATAGATTACTACATTCATTTTAACCCTCTACAATACTCAAATACTTATAAATTGTCGGGTAAGATAAATTACACAGCCTTGAAAACTCCATTTTATTTATCTCGCCGTTTTTATATTTTGGATAATGTTTATAAAATACATTTGGAATATTGTCTGCGGTTGTTGGCGGTCTGCCTATTGTTTTACCTTTGGCTTTAGCATTTTCCATTCCGCTTTTTACTCTTTGGCTTATCATATTTCTTTCGATTTCGCTGAACACACCCATCATTTTGAGCATTCCTTCTGTCATAGGGTCTAACTCACTACTGCAATCAACCACGAAACTGCCAAGCACTAATTTCAAATGTTTATCTTTCGCTAATTCGATAATTTCGCAAAGTTGTTTTGTACTTCTTGTGATTCGGCTGACTTCTGTTGCGATAATTGTATCGCCTGTTTTAATTGTGTTCAGTAACTTGTTAAGCTCTGTACGGTTTATTTTTGTACCGCTCTCATATTCCAAATAAATGGTTGCGTCGGTTGCTCCTTGTTGTTTCAGTTCTCGAACCTGTCTGTTAATGTCTTGCAGTTTTTCATTTGTTGAACATCGTGCGTATCCGTAAATCATAACAAAATCACTCACATTATTATAATTATTTTGTACAATTATATTATAAGATATAAACAAAAAGAAATCAACTGTTTCTTTTATATTTTAGATACAAAAACAGGTGCAATCCGTATAGATTACACCCGTTTTTTACAATTGATATTTATAAACTAAAAGAGATGTTTTCTCTTATATGCTTTTACACAAGAAAACATCTCTTAAAAAATTTTATAACAAGAGTCTTTATTCGCTAATTTCGGCTCTTATTAAATCAGGCAATTTACTCCAATCCTGCTTATATGTTAATTCTCTCTGGATTTGCACAATTTCTTCATTTGATAGAGAACTTGACGGAGTAAACTCATGATACATTTCAAAAAATCCCTCGCTTGGCATAGGCAAATTATCGTTCTGAGTTTCGCTTCGTACAACCAACACAGAAATAAACACGCCGTATTCTTTGTATGTAAGTTTTGTCAAAGGGTCGAGTACAGCTCCCATAGTTCTTGGACTGTTGTAACCTACTTCTTTGCACAGTTCTCCGTAAGTAATTGTTTTGTTTTCTTTTGCACACTGCATTAGTACTTTTGCAATGTCAATATGTAATGAATTTAGAGTAGTCATAATAATCTCCTTAGAATATTTGTTTTTAGAATTGGAATTATTTAATAATCTTGAACTTACTGATTATAGGAAAAGTTTTGGTTTCTCCTTTAACTGCGTAAACAATACAAACTATTTCAAGAATAGCTAAAGCAAATGAAAACAGTCCGCCTAAAAGTCCGCCGATAAAAGGAATTACATTAAGCAAAATAGTCAAAGCCCAACCGATACAGAATAGTATTGCCTGATTAAGATGAAATTTTAAAAACGGAGAATTTTTATATTCGCCCTTTAACAAAGGAATTATAATAAGAACTCCGAGATATGAAATTACAGCCATAATTTTGTTTGACTCAACATCATTTATTTCAGCCTGATTTTGAATTTCTGTACCGCATTTCGGGCAGAATTTAATGCCTTCCTGAACCTGTGTTCCGCATTTTTTACAATAAATCATAATTTTACTCCTATCTGTATTACTTTATTCTGTCAATCCAAAATATTCTTTGATTTTTGTGATATCTTCTGATTGACCAAATCTTGATATCGCAAATTCATAATATTCGGGTGAGTACGGATTTGTAACAATCAACTCAATTAGTGTATCTAAAACCTTATCCTGTGGAAAATTCGGATTTGATAAATTTTGAAAAATATTTTTATACTGTTGGTCAGCATCTCTTGTCTGCCACCAAATATCACTTCCGCTATTTTTTAATGTACAAACAAGAGAGATGTAAACATTCCAGTAGTCTAAAAACACACGCTTTAATAAAATGTCTGCTTTAATGCGTCCGTATAATTCTGCTTGCTGTGGCGGTGTGATGTTTCGTGCATTTTTAATTGCGGCATTACTTATTCCTTGTGTTACAGCATTAAATGTTGTCGCCATTGCTACACCTTTTAACGCACCTTTGAAACCAAAGCCACCGCCTACCATAGTCGGAACATGTGACATAACACCTGCAACACTTCTTTGATTATTAGCAACGGTTAGATTTACACTTTCTGTCATTGCATTATAATCATCTATGCCAAGATGAAATTCAGAAGTATGCTGTTCATAAAACGAGTCAAAAGTTACCGTCCAATTTCCGTTAGCAACTAATACATCTACGGCTTTCTGTATTATCGGCGAAAGATTGTCTGCGTATATTTTTGGAAAAAATTCCATAAATGAGATAAAATCATTTATTTTTAAATCATACTCAGACCTAGCTCTTTCAAGACACTTTTGTGCAATTTGCTTAAATTTCGATCTGTAAGAATTGAACACATCTAAATTTTCGGGAATTCTAAGACTTTTTCCGTAAAAATTAAATTCTTTTATTTTTCCGACTATCGGCTCCCATACTTCTGAAGTTATCGGTGGAATTTCTGTTTTTTCATTTGCTGATTTAAGTGTGTTATCAATGTAGTCGATTATCTCTTTTGCTAAATTCAAATTCTGTTGACCTATGGGTATTGAATATTCGTTAATAATCAAATTATCGCCACTAATATTTACATTCAAATCGGCAAACATAATTATGTCGCCTGTTGCACCACATTTAAATGTATTGTTAATGCTTGTGCCTAAACTGCCAATGCTGTCTATAGCTTTACCAAGTCCGCCCGTAATTTTTCCTGTGAGTCCGTTACCGTTTAACCCAAAGCCTTTGCTTATTTTATTAACGCTTTCACTGCCTTTGGTTGTTTCGCCTTTGATATAATAAACTATAAGATAATCACTGTAAACTTCAACTTTAGAACCCGATGGCGACTGCAAAACAAATTTGTATTTTTTAGCATTTCCGTGTTCTGCATTGATTTGTTCATTAGCATAACTTAGAACTGAGTTAAAGCGTGCATTATCTTTGCGACTAAAGGCTAATGTCAATAACTCTCCGTCTTCCGAAGTAGTTTGTGCTACGCCGTTTGAAGCAAAAGTAGGTGCAGTTATCAGAGTGATAGGTTTTAACTTTGCATATTCATATTCTTTATCGCTGTAAACAAGAGATTTTTCTTTGAATGCAAATTTTCTGCCCATACCTAATGTCGGTACAAATTCTTCATAGACTACTTGCGACTGTTGCGATTGATTGACAACATCATTCTTAACAGCCGTTCCGCATACGGTACAAAATGCAGAGTTATCATCTAATTTGCTTCCACAATTGGTACAAAAAGCCATACTATATTACCCCCTAATTATTAAAATATCAATGTTCTTTGATTTGATTGTACAACTATATTCTAGTTTTGTCAACTAGTTTCTAGTATTTTTAACTATTATTTCGTATCTTCCTTTAAAATAATTATGGGTGATTACTATGAATTTCAGCGAAAAATTACGCTTGCTTATAGACGAAGAAAACATTACACAAAAGCAATTTGCAAATGACCTCAATATTGCGCCGTCAACAATTGGCGGATATGTTCAGGGGATAAGTGAGCCTGACTTTGAGACATTGAAAAGAATAGCTTTATATTTTAATGTGTCCGCTGATTATCTTTTGAACATTCCCGAAAACAAAATAAATAACCTTGCGGAAGAAGAATTACTGCGTGTATTTCGTTCGATGACAAATGAACAGCAACAACTGTATATAGAACAGGGGAAAGTATTTGTCAGAGCAAATAACCAGCTTAAAGCAAAGAACAAAGTAAAATCATCTTAATTGATTTTGATAAGCACAAACACAAATAATTTATAACCTTTTATATCTATGTAAGAACAAAAATTATGCTGTCAATAGCTGATAAGAAAACTTTCTAAAACTGTTAGCTGATTTTTCTTGAAGTTATACATCTAACTTGGGTGCAAGCAACTTTGTTTCTGATATAAAAGGATTGATACTATGAAAAAAGTAATAAAATGCACTTTAAATTCAGTCGACAGCTGTGCTGATGATGAACTGTATTTTACAGTAAACGATATGATTTACCTGCTAAATTCAATTGCTCAATTGCAAGATTACGAAATATATGCAACAGAAATTGATAACAGCATTCTGCTTTCAATCGGCGATTACATCTATGAACTTAAAACCTGAAATCTTTTGAAAACATTTCGATAATTTCTATGTTTTCGATTATTTTGACTAAAACAAAAGCCTTTGAACTTTCAATCTGTTCAAAGGCTTTTAATATTAGGGCTATTTTTATAACAGCAAATTACAGTAACAAATAATTATTTCGTTAATTAAAAATTCATCACCATCATCACCATAGAATAAAAATATATTTAAAATCCAACATCTGTATTGTCATCATTTGTTTTATTATGTTTTACATATGGTGGTAATTGAGGTGAATTTTCATTAGTGATAGTTATATATGTTGCGTCTGATTTGCTTTCAGATTTAAAGCCAATGCCAATTGATTTTAAATTACTTTTTAAACTGTTAAGCTTTCTTGACAATAAGTTTGCTTGGCTTGGAAAATCATTTGTTTTAGTCTTAATTTTTTCTCTGTCAGCAAGATATGTCAGTTCTTTAAGTAACTCGGAAACTTTACCTTTCCAAATTTCTTTTTCTTTCATAAACGCAATTAAAAGTGTTGCTACTATATCAGAGTTAATCGCTTCAATATTCTGTTTATTGTAATTGCATTTATACTCATCTAAGAAAGTTTCCCCAAGGTCACCCAATGCCTGAGCGATAGCATATCCCCAATGAGAAAAGTCCGCCATTCTCGGCAATTTGTTTAATTTTACGTTCGGGTATATTTTGATTGCTTTTGATAAAATATCAAAAATGTTGCCAAGTATCAACGGCAAATCTTTATCAAATTCTTTGGTAATAGCTGAATTTTCTTTTCTTTTGTTTTCGTCAATTCTTGACAATTCAATTAAAATTGCTCTGTCAAGTAAATCAGAACGTCGGGCGACATTATTTATTCCGTTCAAAGCAATACATCTCTTAAAAGTGAAAATATAGTCATCTCCGTTTGTATGTAATTTTCTTTGCTGAATGCCACTGCCTGTGATTGCTCTGCAGAGAGTATCGCTTGTTTCTTCGTTGATACATGATACATTATCAAATGGTAAAAACCAGTGATTTTGTAAATTGACAGCCATTGTTCTTTCAGCCTTTTGAAGAGTTAATACTCCGAGTGATGACGGATCAATAATTTTTTTAAGCAATGCACAACTGGTACTTTTAGCAGCACCTTTTTCTCCATGGAAAATTGGCATAGGATGTGGAATATCGGGAATAAAACAACTTATCATCCAACACAAAAATAATGTCTTATTTTCGTTAATATTGATATAATCAAAAATTTTGTATATATTTCCGTTTGATTTAGGCAAAACCTGAGGAATCTGGTGCCTTAAGCGTACAAACAATTCAGGAGGGTTGTCCTCAATTGACCAACCGTCAGCTGTAATTTTAACTGCCTGATAATCAGAGTTGCTAAGGTCATACCAGAATGTTTCATCTGTTTTAGCAACACGAACGGATAACGGTGTTCTTTCTTTTATTTCGTATAAAGCATTAGCTGATAATGCGGATACTGCCTGTGATACGCTTTCTTTTTTAGGTGTATAGCCTTTTTTATTACGGAACAAATAAATTAACCAATATTTAAAATCCTCACTATCAAGTCTTTTAACTTCTTTATGACTGTTTACTGCTATACTGGCATAATAATTGCCAGTGCTATCAATCAAGAGTTTAGCATTGTTTTCATAAAAAAGGCTCAAAATCGTATCCGTTTGATTCTCTTTTATGTTTTCATTTAGTTTTGTGACATCTGTCTTTTTAGACGAAGATTTACTGATGAATTCTGTTTTATTCATTTTGGGCAGACCTCCTAATTCACTAACATTGTGACCTGACTTTAACCAGTCATAAACATCTTCTTTTTCATCTAAATCTGAAAGAACAATTACATTAGCTGTCGGAATATGTTCTAATATTTTTACTGCATATTTATTGCCTGCATTATCATTATCCGGAATAATAATTACTTCTTTTTTATCGAAGTAATCGTTATAATAATCATACCAAACGGAATTTGCACCGGAATCAAGTGTGGTAGCAGTCAATCCGTTTTTTATTAAAATATCGGCACATTTTTCACCCTCAACAAAATATATCAGAGATGAATTCAATACGCTAGGAAGATTATACGGTACTCGGTGAACATCTTTTAATGACTTTTTGCCGTTTGGCTGTTCAAATAAGAATGTTTTATCTTTGATACCGTAGTCGATTCTTGTTTTGAAATAAACAGGCTCTGCATTTTCATCTTTATATATATAAGTTTTTTGGAATTTAATATGTTTACTATTTGAAGTATTATCATATAAGTCAGACATTTTAAGTCCGACAGCATTCAAAATATCTTTGCAATCACATCCTGCATGACAATAAATCAACCAGTGTGATTTATCGCTCCTGTAGCCTATTGATAAACTATTATGTTTATCGCCATGAGCAGGGCAAAGGGCTGTATACTGATTGTTTGAATGTTTTTTTACGTTTTGAAAATATGCTAAAAACTCATTTGTGTTCATAATGAAAAATCCTTTCATAATATAATTTATTAAGATTAAGAAACAATTTGGAAAATATTCTGCAATATACAGAATATCGTGTTGACATCACGAGTGAATATCACCTCTGAACTTTCTATAATGTAGTTGCAAACAAATCTTGCAAAATATACAAAATTGAGTAGATTTTAAAAATCCTTATTTTCCTCAGATTTCAAAAATTCTTCATACTCTTTCTGATGAGTTTGTACATAAGCAAGAATATCTTTGTAAATTGCATTAGCTATTACCTTAGCCTGATTGGGGCTTAGTATTACTTTTGGAGTCATAAAAATGCCTCGTTTTTTGTTTATTAAAGACGTCTTTATCCTTAATAACGAAGTTCAGCTAAACTTTCAGTTTGTTTTTCTATGTCATATATTTGTAACTTTAGTGCAATTTGCATATAAAATAATAGTGCAATTCTCATAATTAGAATTATATCTTAAGCTTTATAGGATATATCGTGAAATAAATTTTTAAAGTTTGTGTATTTTGACATAATAAAAAAGCAGTCTAACATAATGTTAAACTGCTTTTTATTGATATTATCTTGCGTTGCCGTAATGTACTTGTTATTTATAAAACTATCGAGAAAATTCAAGCGAAACCATTACATTTTCAAGCAAAATGTAATGCCAGTTTATATTGTTGCTAAATTGAATGTCGCTTCGTCCAATTGGTAATAATGTCCTCATCACTCTTTTCATCTTGTGGGTCATCAGAGTAGCAAAAACTTAAAGTATTATCTCTATACAATTTTTGGTATAATTCTGGTCTCAAAAGTCTTGTTTTGTTGTCATTAAAAATACTTCTTTGACCTGGTTTCCCATCAAGTCTATTTGGGTTTCTACGTACTTTGTAACAATAAATTTTATTTGGGTTTTCAGCATCACTGTTACTTAACGAGTGAACCATAGCTCTTTTTTCATTAATGGTTACAACTTGCTTAACTCCTGTTGGTATAGAATTACCTAATCGTATCGTAAATTGTTTTAATATGTCGCCTAAATTTTCAGAATATGCAATTTTAAAATATGTTCGTAAGGTTTTTGGGTCGACCATTAATCTATATACATTTGCAGGAATCTCTAAGTCATCATCAAAATGGTTTTCTCGCATAAAGTGTAACTTTAGTAATGCCAACTTCGGCTTTCTTTCATTTGCTGAATATAATTTAACAAGTACGATGTAATTTGTATTTTTAAATGTAAAGAAAAAGCTACTAATAATCCAATTTTGCTTTAACATATCTAATTTGAGCATCTTCAAATTAATAAGAGGAATCATAAAAATCACCTCCGTTTTTTTGATAAACAATCATATCTAATTGATTATCGTCAAGTGAGCCATAGCCATGCCTAATTTTGGAAAGGATGTCCTTAATAAAATTATCACTGCATTTTTTGTTGTTTGCAGTATAATTAAGCGCACACTCTTTATGACTTCTTCCATCAACAAAGTTAGGATAAAGCTCCTTTCTTGTTGGTGGAAGAAGTTCCCTTTTTCCGTTTTTATATTCTTTTCGTAGGCATTTTTCTGGATGATTTTTAATTATATCTTCTTGTATATCTTTAAGAATATATTGTTTAATATAACATTCTACATTAAACACGTAATGTTTCCTTACGATTGCTTTTGGAACAAGTAGCCTTATTGTATTGTTTACTAAAAAAGGTCTTCCTATCAATTTTTTCCAAGATAAAGAAATATAATCCCAGTAATATCCAATTATTGTATCCTTATTTCCCAAAGCAATATTCCACTTATTAGCTTGCTCCAGTGTAAACTCATATAATTTTTTGCGAATAATATTAGTAATTAAGTCAGACATCTTATCCTCCGCAAAATTTGGAATATACATACACATGGCAAGAGAATTACTTTCAATATGAGGATTTTTTCTTACTGTATCATAAAAATTAGAAAATAGATTTGTCAATTCGTCAGAGGTTGTACCTTTGCCGAAAATACTGCTAGACTTCATACCTAAGTTTGTTTCGTTTGGTTCAGAAGCAAACGATAATAAATACCTTAAGCGTGAGTGATTTTGTTCTTTACAGGCAGTAAAAACTTCATTAAAAAAAGTTTCAATGCTTTTTTGTGCTTCTAAGCAGAATGAATTAGACAATGCCTGAATTACATATGGATCAATAAAAAGTTTTGTATCTGATGTTTCATCAATGTCGATAAAGTCAAGCTCTTCATGACCCTTAGTTTCTAAGTTAAAAATTTCTGTGATTTTCAAATTAATACATACCTTTCTGGTTATTATAGTTATATATAATCACATTCAATAAGAGCCTAAGTGTTTTTAACCTTTCCGGAAACAGATTTCATATTGCAATCAGCTAAAAAATATGATACAATGTCGAGTGTGGATGTAACAAAGTACAAAGCTGTGCTTCTGTTGCCTCATGAGACATCGAGTTCCAGCTCGATGTCTTTTTTGCTTTTATTAAAAATGTGTTGATTTAAAAAAAATTTTCTGGGTTGCACCCAAATGCACCCTCTAAAATTTTATTTTGCAAATTGATTTTAGAATGAGCGGTTTTCATATTACTCATTCTGTTCAAAGAGCTTTTACCAAAATTATTTTTGCTTATTATCCATACCTGATCCCGACGGGTATCAGGTGTAATCAACAATGGTTGGTGTGAAGTACATATGAGTTGTGCGTTATTTGGATTAGTAACGGGATTTTTAAATAGGTCAATTATCTCTTTTACAAGAGACAGATGAAGACCATTTTCAATTTCGTCAATAATCAAAGTAGTGCCAGATTCTAAAACATCATAAAGATAAGGTAAAGTTGTAAAGAGTTTAATAGTTCCTAATGATTCATCGGTAAAAAATTTGATTGGAGTGCAACTGGTTTCAGCTCCGTTTTCATATACAGCATGTTCTGAATTAACTTCTACTGTGGTTTTTTTAGCAATTATCTCTCTGTTTTCAAAATCATCAATTTCAATTTTTTCTCTGGATACTTCTTCTTCGGAGAAAGAGACTGTCATTTTTCTAATGGTAGGGTCTGCCTTTGACAATATTTCAGCATATTTTTCAAGACGTTCATCTGAAAAAGCTTTTTTAGAATCAGTAGGTTGTATCCTTGCAGCCGTCATACTGACGATTTGAATGCTTTTTATGGCATTTATTATTTTTGTAGCTAACTTGTTATTTAGCAAAGCTGCAACTGGTAATGCGAGGGCTTCTTCCTTGACAACTTGTTTTATGGGTTCAAAATTTTTTAATTCTGATTTTAGTACAATATCCTTGTATGAAGATGTAGTTCTTTCAAGTAATTTTTCAGTACGCTTATACTTTTTAGTTAAACGTTCATAGATTACCTTTTGATTGAATACGGAAAAATTATAATGATAATATATTTTATCAACCACAATTTCGATGCCAAATGAAGTAGGTTCGTTTTCATATTTAACATCAAAAGCAAAATGCGGTACTGTAGAATTTATTCCTTTAAAGTGTGGTAATTCTAACAAGTGGGAATTATTCATAGCAGTAAGAGGGGACCAATCTATTAATCGCTGTATTTCTCGAAGAATTTTACAAAAGAAAGTTTTTCCAGAACCATTAGCTCCATATATATACGATACTTTATTATAAAGTTCATCGTTTATGCACATAGTGAAATCAGTTGTATCCTTTTTTCTGCTATCTATTAGTGTAGTAAATTGGATTTTGTCTGCGAATGAGGCAAAATTTTCAACAGATAGGGATTTTAAAATGCAGTTATTCAATTAAAACCTCTCCTTTTGGAAATATGATACCAAATAAATCTTGAATTGTCAATAGTTATTTTTTGAAAAACTACTCTAGGCTAGATTTATTGAGAATAACTCAAAATGTTTTGACTTTATTAAAGTTAATTAGGATATGATATAAGTGACAAATAATACAATGGGTTTTTGTTTGTGAAGGGTAGGATAATACAGAACATATATTCCCATATAGATAAAAAATAAGCTAGGGAAATCATTTCCCTAGCTTAAAATTTGCTTACAACCTAATTGTTATGGAAAAACCACCAACAAAATAAAAAGGTTTTGTGTAAGTCTTGCTTGGCAGGGGCAGAAGGACTTGAAGGGAATATTTGAAATTATATTTCCTTACACAAGTTAATGCGATGTTACAAAGTGCGATAAATACTGCGTATTCTTGTAAATCATATACCTCTGCATAACGCTTTGAAAGCAAGTATAAAATCACTTGGGTATAATAATTGGTATAAAAATAGTAGAAGAAAGTCCGCTGATTTTAATTAAAGAATCGGAGATTTTACTATGAAAAACATTATAGAAGAATTATTCTACGGCAACATTGATCCACAGGCTCGTGGTTTCAAGAAAGACAGCTATTTGCAGAAGCAAATGACGATTATGTCCAATTCAGAAGAAATACTGACCGAAAGGCTAAAGGACGATGATAAGAAAACTTTCCTCTCTTTTGTGAATGCATCCGGCATTGTCTTAGGTGAATCCGAGCTTGACAGTTTTATTGTCGGATTCAGACTTGGCGCAAGGTTTATCTATGACACCTTTGCAGATAATATAACGCCTTATGACGATTTTCTCAAGGAGGTCAACGATGAGGGATAAATACCATCTTTACCTGACAAACGAGGAACGCAGAGTTGTTATTGTCTGCCTGATAGAGCTAAGAAATCACCTGCTGCATCAAGGAAAGTACACCGATGTAGTTTACGAGCTGCTTGTCAAATTCACAAGAGCCAAAAGGAAGAAAATTAAGGTCAAGGAGGTCTAAATATGAAGATTACATACACAATGAACGGAGATTATTTGTTGCCAAACCTCAAACTACCGGAACAGAATAGCCGTCCTATCGGATTATGGGGCAAGCAACACCTGCACTATATCGAAAGGAATCACAAAATTCGCTATATCAACCTACTCACAAAATGCAAGCTCAATGATTATCTTGCTGACATTGATGAACAGGCGGAAGAGATGTATGAACAGCTTGTAAAGCGTTTTGCAGAGCAAGACGGCTGCACAGAGCAGCTGAAAACTGCCAACCAAATGCTGTGGGTACGAAAAATGAACAATGCCGCTCAGCGAGCAAGAGAGGTTGTTAATGCCAAAGTAATTTACCGATAAAGTAACAAACATACAACGAACCCCTCTGTTGTGTTGACAGAGGAGCGATTTCTGTGGCGTGTAAGTTGGAATTTGAAATCACTTACACGCTTTTTGGATTAAAAATCTTTTAACTGTGAGTTGTGGAATATTATAAATTCTTTCAAAGGAATGAATCTGGAAGATAAAGCAATTTTCTTACCTTCATATTTAAGAAAATAATCGTTATAAATTTCTGCAAACTGTCGTGACATTATTATTGTAATGTTGCGATTTTTTATCTCTATTTAGATTGAAAATGAAAAAAGTCCGTGCTATAATAAATCACACTTATTTAATTACGAGGGCAATATGAGTAGAATAAGACCAAAAATACTAAATGATTTTTATGAGTGGATGAATTCACATAGTACATTATCAGAGGCAACCTTACAATCTGCTCACTTCCGGCAAACTCTATTCCCACCTTGCTGATACCGAAGAACAGGCACAAGCTCTCTTTTCTCGTCTGGTAAAAGAATACGCCGAAAAAGAAAGTGTCAACGAACAGCTTAAATCAACCGACCAAATGGCGTGGGTGCAGAAGATGAACAATATTCGAAGCAGAGTAATTGAAGTTGTTAACGCAGAAGTGGTGTTTGTATGAGAAAACGAAAATACTACCTGCATCTTACCAACAATGAGCACCACTTCATCCTTCATGCCTATTCAATTACCGCAACAAGCTAATATCTCAAGGTAAATACACCGATGGTGTAGATGGACTAATAATCAAATACACAAAATAGCAACAGGCACGGGAGTCAAGCTCTCGTGCATTTTATTGTTTTTGCTTAAACAATTATGTGGTAGTACTTTTATTTTTTTGTTCAGATATTAAATCATAAAAAATATCGTTTGCTGATTTTTGGAAAAGGCATATTATTTCATCCTGTTGATTTTTAGGAAAAGGCTGTATGTAAAGAGTACCATCTTCATCACAATAGGACTTCTCCATATCTACACGTAAGTTTTCTCCTTTAGAACTTATTCCGACAATGAATTCTCCAGCCTCTTGTGTACAAGTATATCTATATTTCATAGAGGATATGTAATATCCTTGATCTAAAGATTTTTGTACAAATTCATTAGAACGCAAACCGCTACCGTTTAATACCGCCTGATTTATACCCGCAAGCGTTCCGGTTTCACCATCATCGTCACTAATCTCAGAATCAAGATCGTCATCATCGGTTATATTAGACTTTCTAACAGTGATGCCAGTAACAGTTTTCAAGCGCCAATTGCTGAAAGAAATGGCTAACAGTTTATCAAAAAAAGCCACTTTATTCTTATCCGTTAAGAGATCTAAATTAATGTGGGATAGATATACAGGGTTGCCACTATCTTCTCCAACTATTTTCTTTAGTATGTCCAAGGCTTTTTGTGTATCAAAACTCGAAGGTTGTCTAATATCAATGGAAACACTGTTTTTATCTGTATTGCGTATAGTAATTTTTATAAACCTTGTTTCTTCTTGTATTAGTTTGTTTTTGCCAGGCAATTTCCTTTTATAGGACATGTTAATCAACAACTCAGAATCGCTTTTTATGGGATGTTCAATCATATATCCTTGATACGAGGTTGAACGAAGAGCGTTAAATCCGTCGGCAAAATAATCAAGAAGGTTTATGTCTTTAGATCCCGCTTTGATTTTGGCGTTGATAAGAGTGGATTTTTCATAATTTCCTTCGCTAACAATCATTTGTGTGACCTGTGCCATTTCAGTACCGCCTAATAATATAGTATACACTTCGTTGGCGACTATAGATGCATTTGTTGAAGTAAAAACAACTCCTTGCTTACTAAAAAAGCGCTTTACTGCGGAGGGTTTGATTTTTTGATCAGAGATTAATCGCATAAACTCAGAACAGTCTGTATATTCGGTTATCATAAAATACCTCCTGTCTCAATTGGAGACAATGTGCGGTTATCAATAAAATCAAGAATGATTTTTTTGCTTTCGGCATCGGCAATCGGTTTATCTCCTGATTTCAGTGTGGAAATAAAGTTTTCCTTTACGAATGTAACATCATCCTTCTTTCGGGGATAAAATACAAACACATATTGTTCTTCCCCTTGTAATTGATAATGCTTGAACATACTCCACGCATATTTAAAATTATCTATCGATATTTCATCAAGGAAAAACATTATATTTTGAGTATGCGGCTCTTCATACACATTAACGCCGGAACCTTTTGAAATGGTATAGGTGCTTTGTGCAAACAAGTACTTAGAATACATTCCGTTTATGGTTAATGTATTTTGAATCTTTTTGCTATATCCGTTTATACTAGGATATAAAAATAAAAAGTTATTATTGTAATTGCTTTTTATTTTTGTAAAAAGGCTTGTCCATAGGTTAATTTTATCATTTGCTGCAATAAAAATATTAATTGGATTTCTACGATTAGGAAAATGAAGTTCGTTCAGATAACCATAATATTTATCAGCATCAAATGTATCGGTGGCGTGGATTAATAATAACCCAGTGTTAAGCGGGGCATTAGAGAGATCAACATCTGATAATTCAGGTGCAGATTGAGCACATTCAATATTGTTAATTAGTTCTTTAACCCATTTTTCGATTTCTGATTTCGTAATAGATTTCATTTGGCGGTTTTTACACTCTATGATAATTCCTTGTTGCGTTGTTGTGTAAGGATTATCAAATTTGCAAAGCAAATCTATTCCGTGTGTTTGCTTTTTATGAGATGCACGAGTACATTTAATTTCTTTATCGTGTGCCAATTCAATCCAGCCTAAATTTGGTAAGAAATTCTCGCCAAATTCTTCTAGCTTTTTACCGATTCTTGCAGCTTGTTCTCCCATTATACAACACCACCAATCATAGCGTTTATAGAATTCATTACTTCGTCATCAATATCATCACGATCTTTAAACACAACAACAGCTCCACTTGAGTACAACGTTACGGAAACAGGCTGTGATTCTTTTCCGACAATTAATGTAATTTGAGCGATACTTTCAATATATTTTTGGACCAGTTCTATTGCATTTTCACAAATCGATAAATTGACGCTGCAATTAGCAACAATTCCATTATCTATAATTATATTTGTAATCTTCATTTTTGAGAAAGAAACAGAGTTATCGTTTATCAAACGTTTTAACATTGTTTTAAAATCCGTTTGTTTATAATCAATAATTAGTGTGTTTTGAGCTGCTTGTTCAATTGTTGTTATAAACAAAGCTGCAGCTTTTTTATTTCCCCATAAAAACAGTGTGTTGTTATTTACAAAGATATCAAATTTGACGATGTTTTGCTTAGGGACAGTTATTGTTTCAAATTTGTTTTCGGCTATATTGTATATGGTTTGATTTTGCATTGATTCGAATATATAACATCCTCCTATATAAGCATCGCCTTGTTCGTTAATAATACAATAAGATTGCTCCGAGTTTAAAGAAAGGACAGTATCAAGAATATTGTTCCAAGAAGAATCTTCTTTAAGTTGAATATTATATGTTGACAATTTTTGTGATGCCATAATATTTACTCCTTTAATTATCTAATTTCGTTATTGCTTGTTCAAATCTGAACATCTTATATTCGATCACTTTACGGCAATAATTGAATATAGTTATCCTGCCATTCTTTGGCTGAGATACCACAAAAATCTATCAGTTAAGAATTCATCTGGAAGAACATCGTATTTTGTGATTTCGTCTATGAATTTTCTGTGGCGACGCTCCAAGCCGTTTTTCAATAGCAATTGACCATGGTGATCAAACGTTAACATTCCTTCGTCGAACATTTTATGATGATTTTCACATAACCATAGGCCGTTATCGCCGTCTAAAGCATATTCCAATCGCTGTTCTAAGGTTAAAGCAGGCGCTCTCTTAATTGAGGAAACGGGCCATATATGTGCACCTTGGATTAATTCTGGGATCTCACAATTGCAAAGTGCACAGTGTTTATTGCCAAGTTTATTGAATAAATTCAGAACATAGCGTGGCGAGCGTAAACTATTTTCTTTATCATATATCATTTTCTCAAGGGTCATATCTGTTGGAATAACGTCAATGACTCCCATTTGATTAATTACATTTAAGCTCGATGAAGGAAGTTCTTTTAAATCGCCTTCGAGCACTTCGAATAATTTAATGTTTTGACCCGGTTGCCACAAACTGGCCAATGCATAACACATTAAGCTTGTTTCGTATTTGTTAGCTCCATAAGTCTTTCCATAAATTTCAATTTCGCCAGAACTACCTTTGGTGATAAATGTTGAATTATTACTCCTGTTTCTTCCAGCGTTAATTCTTCTGTTGAAAATAATATCTTCAACAGAATTGAATGCATTGATTCGCCTCATAAGTCCGGGACTTGCATTCAAAAACTGAAAACCTATTGTATTCATTAGTCGATAAATCAATATTTGATAGTCGGTTTCAGCGTTGCCTTCAACATTTAAAAAGTAATAATACAAAGCTTTACGAGGATATGGATTACTGTAATACATATTGAATGCAGTTGGAACACTTTGAACACTAGAGTTTCTACCATTAATTTCTAGTTCTGAAAAACTAATATAGCACACGATATCTTTATACTGCATTATTGCCATTCGCCCCTTATTGTAAGAGGTGTCTAAAAAGCTATCGTGATAATCATTGTCTACATATTGATATGTAAATTCTGTTTGACCTGTTATCAACCCACAAACATCTTTAAGAATATCAGGTGTAACAACATCGCTGAAATAAACACCAGTATTCTTTGATTTTTGAAGATTTTCTTTGATTACAAAATGGGGTGTATTTCTATATTCCATAATTTACAATCAAAACCTCCTTTCTTCGACTACCCGAGATGCCTATAATGTCGCCAAGTTGAATAATGTGATAATTGTTTCTATCAACCCAATCAAGCAAAGCTTGATTGATTTTGCCTTTATGTTCAACAACGTATGAAAGCATAAAAGGGATTTTCATAGCATTTATTTGATCGGCAACTGAAAATAACTCAGCTTCTAAATCCTTATTCCAACCTTTAAATCCTCTTTTGCCATCGTTGTAAGAACTTGTAGTGAGTTCATATGGAGGATCAAGGTATACAAACGAATCTTGTGTTATGTGATTTAACAGCTCCTTATAGTCTTCGCTGAAAAACGAAAAATTTCCCTCTTTTATACGTCTCGAAAAACTAATCATTTTTTCGAGAATTTTATCGTTGAACCAACGCATTCCTACGGGGTTGTTAAAGTTGTGTTGTCCGTTGAAACGTATTTGTTGCTGAAATCCGTATAAGATTACTGTAAACAGAAGACGAGGATCTCTTTTTTCCATAGGCAACGAATTGTAATATTCTCGTGCTTTTAAATATGAATCAGCATTTGCCTTTTCAAGCCCGAATTTCTTTATAATTCGCTTTACATACAACAAATAATCATAAGTGTCGTATTTCTTAAATGAACGAATTAAATTTGATACCAAGTAATTTATGTCGTTGTATATAACTGTTTTAGCATTACTGTTAATTCCGACATTGAATCCGCCCCCAAAGGCGTCAATAAATATAGAACAATTTGACGGTTGGTATTTCATGATTTGAGGAACTATTTTAGCTTTGCTACCAATATAGTTCAAAGGGCACTCGTAAACTATTTCGGATGGGTCTTTTTTTTCTACAAAAAACAGATATTCTAAATGCTTATTCTCGTTTTGTGATTTCCAGTTTTGATATTTTTTGTAGGCGATTTTCTTGCATACATAGGTTTCGGTTTTTCCGTATCGCTTCATTACTGCTTCAATATATTCTTTAGACATAAGTCCATCGTTGTTGTAGCTCAAAATAATATATTTTGCTTGTGTTTGAGCAAGAAGTCGATCAAATAATATGTGTGCCTTGTATTCTTTCGACCAATCAGAACGCATCGGAGCAGTACTTCTTGATCCTGTGATTTTACTTATCGAAGGATTATCATCTAATACTAATGTCTCTAAAAGATGGTATTGTGTTCCATATTGATTTTGTGTATACGGAGGATCCAAATAAAGAATATCGCACTTCACATTTTCTATAATAGACTCAATTTTGCTATTAAAAACCGTAACCGAATTACAAGGTTCATTCTTGAAGTCCACCTTATTGAATGTGATTTTCTTTAGTGCACGTGAATCCCATTTTTTCAGGAAAGCTCCATAAACACCAGCGGTGTTGGAAACATCAGAAACAGACTCAATCAAGCAGGCCATTAAGTAACAATACTCATCATCGGATAATTTATCAGCTGTTTTCCAATCTTCAATTTGCTTTCTGAAATAATCTATTCTTTCTGCGTTTTCGGGTGTAAAGTACATCCTTTGTGTTTCTGTAGGTGCATAATTTCTATAAATAAAACCGTGGTGTATGGAATTTGTAGTGTTTAAGAATTCAAAGGGATCAAAACCTAATTTCTCAAATGTACACATAGGGGCACACAGCCTTCCTTTAGTGTACATAACAGACCAAGTTAAATTATCATTGATAATAATGTCATAATAGGATTTGAAATACTCTGCAACTGATCCCGAACCACAAAAAGCATCAAAGAAAGTATAACCTTTTTGTAGCAATCCTTTATTCGATAAAAGATTACTAATCTCTGTTAGAATTGATTCTTTATTTCCTAAAAATCTCATTGTGTATATTCCTTTACATATCCGCAATAGGTTCTATTTCTCAAGAATCTAGAAATTTCGCATGATAATGCTAAAAAACATAGACTTGAGAAAAAGATATATGCGGAATAATAATTAAGTGATAATTAATTGTTTAGATGTGCTTTATTCCTCAGCACTATAAAACTCATCTAATACATAGGTCTTAACCGGTGTGATGTACAGTTCATATCTTATAACAAGTCTTACTAATTCGTTGCCGTCAATCAGTGTAATGGGTGAGCCTTCTCTTGCGGCAACTCTTGCAGCATTTGTAAATCTACCGTTTGTGATAAATACACCGTAGTCTGCTTGATACTTATTCATAGCACCTAAGAACTGGTTGATTTCCGGCTCAGACACGGGAGCAACATTATATCGTTTGCACTGAATGACTACTCTAGTTGTTCTGAAATCATTAGCATCAATGTGGTAGCCGTATCCGTCGATTCCTCCGTCATTGCTGATCTGAACACCTTTTTCGGTGAATTCAACACCCATTCGGTTTAATAATGCTCTTGAAAAAGCTTCAAACTTTTTGGGTGACATTTTGGAAATAGAAGCAAGTAGTGCTTCCTTGAAATCGTCTTTGATTTTTTCTTCAGCTTGTGTTTCTTCTTCATTATCGCTGATATCAACAACTTTATTTTTCTTGTTGTTTTTGCTTAGTTCTTCCCAATGCTTCTTTGAAGGTTCGATGATCTCTTTTTGAACATCAAGATTATCTATGTCAAGATATAGACCTTTTTCGGTCAGTGTAACGGGAGAAGAATCAGTATATGTCAGCAGCCCATTAAAGAATAAGTCCTTAATGGCAAAGTTGAATTTGAAATTAAACTCTTTATACATGTTGCCAGTTTGCTTCGATTTCTTTTCAAGCACAGAATATTCAGCAATTTGGTCATCCATATCTGCAATGCGTTCTTTGATTTCAGAACGCTCTAATTGACCGCCTGCTTCTTGCAATACCTTTAATATGGGTTTAATCAAATATGCGATTTTACCTTCCGAAGATAATGATTTTAAGTTCATTTTTAATACCTCTTTTACAATTCTTCCGTCTTAAAAGTTGTATAACCCTCGTAATAGTAGCTGTGGTCGATGCCTTTCATATAGACCTCACGGCTATCTATTTCATCTGTCAGTGCGGCTTTTAAAAGGTGTTTGATTTCTATATCTTTAATCGGGCTGCGTTCCATAGCAAGAAGATAGTCTTCTTTATCAACCTTGCTCCAGTCAACAACCTTGCCGATTTCGTTCTTTAGGATGTGGTCAAGCCAAATGCGGGTGCTGCGACCGTTACCATCCCGGAACGGGTGGGCAATATTCATCTCAACATACTTTTCTACTATCTCGTCAAAGTTTAACTGCGGCATTTTATCGATGTTTTCAAGTGCCGCTTGCAAGTAAATTAAAGGAGCAAAGCGGAAATTGCCCTTTGCAATATTGACTGTTCTGAGTTCACCCGCAAAGTCGTAAATATCCTCAAAGAGGTATTTATGGATTACCTGCAATGTAGAAAACTTGCCGGCAGGAAGAGTATCTAAAATACTTTTTTCAAAAAGCTCCACAGCCTTTTTCTTGCTGATGCGCTCTTCTTCACGGGCAAGGTTGGCAGAACTTGTCAGCCCTAATTTATTTTCAAGTGCCATATTGCACCTCCGTTATTTCTTATCATTCTCCAAAAGGCCGTATGTCCGGTAGTACGACAATATCGTTTGATATTGCAGTTTATTTGCAAAAAGCCGGCGATAGGTAACGGTTTTCTCTTTTTCCTCAGCCTTGAGTGCCGCTAATTTTCTGTAACCGAGTCATACTGTGCAAGAATGTCTGAAAGCATTATTTCAAAAGCGTTTAATCGTTTTTCGTTCATAATGAACTACCTATTACTTATCCGCCGCAACGCCGGATTTTATGCAAGCGTCTACTTCGCTGATCTTAAATTTCCAAAGACGACCGATTTTGCGGCGAGCATATTTCTTTTGTCTATCCAAGCGAGTACGATGTCACGGCTGACACCGAGGTATTCGCATATTTCTTTCATTGAGTACCAGCGTTCGATGTTGGAATCCATTAGATTATCCTCACTATCGTGTAGGTACAATTATACAATTTTAGTATAGCGTATTTTAGACTTAAAATCAAGGATTATTGCGGATATACAGGAATGCATTGCTATCGCTTTCAGTTGTGTTTACAACTGCATAAAGTATTTGTATCAACACTTGCCTTCGGGCAGGTGTTATTTTTTGCGAATTGTTTTTATGAATTCTATTAGAATTTTGAAATTCAATCTTCCGTTGCAAAATTTTTATGTATTAGGGTTGAATTTTAGGCTTTCCCGCTCCAAATAAGTAGAGAGGTATATTTCTATTAGCATTTGAAAAAAGCAGCACACTGTTTTAATAACGCAAAAATAAAAAATTTTTCAAAAGTACCCTGACAAAAGGGTATGGTTTGTCCAAATAAGTGAGGGGACACTTAACTGCTTCATAGTTTTCTGTATCACCTTGTATATACTTAGCAGATAAAATGATTTTCTAAAAACTTTATTTTCAAAATTGCAATATTTTTTTGAAAAACACCCCCTCAAAAAGGCTGAATTTGTCCATACAAGTGAAAGGGCAATTTGATAAGTCCTCTCAATACAATTCGAAGGAAGATGATAATCAAAATTAAAATTAAAATTGAATAGCTGCCAAGTGAAGGATAAACCGCCAAGACCTCTTAACAGAGCGAGCGTAGCCGCAAGGCTGACGGCACAGCGTCGAGCAGGATTGCCTGTCAGGAAAGTAAGCCTTGGCAGTACGGAAAATATAAAAGTTTTTCTCCGTTTAGCTCCTATATATAGCATAGATAAATATATAAATTAAAAAATACTTACCGAGAAGAAGTAGATTCTTACCTTATAGATAAACTTATGATTACAAAAAACGGTTTCTTTTCGGGAAGTAAGAAAGGAAACTCAATGGAAAATAACAAGGTCTATACCTGTGCAGAAATGAGAGAAATGATGATTGACACCTCGGACTATTGCTTTATGGATGAAGTGGGCGATTTCACGGGAACGCTTGAAATGAAAGCAGAAGCGAAAAGCGGAATGCTCAGAATTTTTCTTCGGCTCAGTGATGGCAGAAAAATAATTACACCTGTATTCTGGTGGCAAAAGTATCTCGGCTTTTATGAAATGGAAATCGGAACACAGCTTAAACTTTACTATCGTGAAAGCGGTCGAGAGAAAATTTATCTTGCAAAGGTTGAGGTGCTTGAAAACGAATAGTGGATACACGGCTCTACACAGGGCAACAGTCCTATTGTGTAGCGAGCATAGGTTTTGTAATGCCAAAACCGACGGCTGAAAAGCCGAAAGGGGCAGCTCCCCTGTAACCCCAATTTGAAAGGAGATTTTTGGAATGAGAAAACGAAATTTTAACATCAATGTGAGAGTGACCGAGAGCGAGAAAAAGCGTTTGAGATACGCTGCAAAGCGTTGCGGAATATCGCTATCCGAATACTTACGAAAGGTCGGCTTAAACAAAAAACTGACCGAGAAACCGAGTGCAAAGCTCTATGAAGCATATTCGAATATTAGCGATTTGCTGAGAGATTTTTCAACGCTTGACCGTCGGTATATTGAGATAAGATTGAACGAAATTGAGCGTAAAATTCTTTCTGCCTATCACGAAAAGGAGGATGATGACAGCGGTGGCGACAACAAAAATCTGAGCTATTAAGGACAGCGTTGAGCGTGTATTGAACTACGCTGCCAATCCCGAAAAGACGGTTGATTCCGATTTAAAAAACTCAATCCATTACGCAGAAAATGAAGCAAAAACAGAAAACCGTTGCTATGTAACAGGCGTAAATTGCAATGCTGAAACTGCCTTTGAGGAGATAAAAGCCGTTCAGGAACGCTTTGGAAAAACGTCGGGAAACGTTGCCTATCACGCTTATCAGAGCTTCAAAACAGGAGAGATTACGCCGGAGCTTTGCCACAAAATCGGCGTAGAGTTGGCAAAGAAAATGTGGGGTAATGATTATCAGGTTTTAGTTGCAACTCACCTGAATACAGGTACACTTCATAATCATTTTGTCGTCAATAGCGTGAATATGTGGAGTGGCAAAAAGTTTGACTGCAACGAGGGAGCCTATTGGAAATTGCGAGCTTTGTCGGACGAGCTTTGCGCCGAACACCGGCTGACGGTAATCAAAAATCCGTTGGGGAAAACACCGAGAAGCATTTATTTTGCCGAGAAAAACGGCAAGCCGACAACCTTTAATCTGATGAAAGAAGCGATAGATTTCGGCATTGAACATTGCTACGGAATCTCAGATTTTAAGCGTGTGATGATGAATCAGGGCTATGTTGTTGATATTAATCCTCGGCATAAATATTGGACGATTCGTTCCGAAAACAGTAAGAAGTGCGTTAGAATGTACCGCTTGGGTGACGATTATTCCAACGAAGCAATCCTTTGCAGAATCAGGAAGCAGGAGCTTTACGGCTTGAAAAATGCAAAGGAATATGACGAACAACGATTGCAAATGCGGCGGTTTCAGCCCAGGGTATTTGTGTTCCGTGGCAGCTTCCAAAAGCTGAGAAGTATTGGCGGACTTTACGCCAAATATCTGCATTATCTTTACCTGATGGGCAAGCTGCCAAAGTGGAATCATCGCAAACCCTTATCGCCTGAAATGCGTGAAGCGTGGCGTAGTTTGGATAGAATCTCACGGCAAATAACTCTGCTTTCCAACAAGAATTTGAACACGCTTGAGGATGTTGGAGGCTTTATAAAAGATACAGAAAAGTATATTGATGAGGTTACGGAATACCGCACGAAAATCTACAACAAGCTGCGCCGATGTACCGATGAGGATAAGCGAAAGGAGCTATTATCAGAGCGTGACGACTGCACCGAAACGCTGAAACAGCTCCGTAGAGAAAAGAAAATTGCCCTCACAATTATTGATGACAATCCGAGGATAAATGAAAATATTCGTATCGAAATGCAGGCACAAAACCTTGCACGAGGACGAAAATCAAATTACAGAAAGAAGGAATATGAAAGATGAAAAACGAAGCTACAGAGAATGTTCAAAACATCTCAATTACAGAAATTCAGCCTTTTCACGACCATCCGTTTACCGTAACGGATAACGAAGATATGGCGAAGATTGTTGAGAGTATCGGCAAGGTTGGAACAATTACACCCGTGATTGCAAGACCGCTTTCTGACGGCGGTTATGAGCTGATTTCAGGGCATCGCCGTTTGGAAGCCTGTCGTAAGTTAGGACTGAAAACCATTCCTGTTATCGTCAGAAATATGACTGATGATGAAGCCGTTATAGCTATGGTGGATGCTAATCTACAGCGTGAGCATATCCTGCCGAGTGAAAAGGCATTTGCCTACAAAATGAAGCTTGAAGCTATTAGCCATCAGGGTAAAGCCTGTGGACAAGTTGTCCACAAGTCACGAGATACAATTTCCGAAACGGACAGTGGCAGACAGGTACAGCGATATATTCGACTGACGAATTTGATACCTCAGCTCCTGAAGTTGGTGGATGAGGAACGTATTGCCTTTAGTGTTGGTGTTGAGTTGTCCTATCTGACCGAATATGAGCAGGATGACTTGTTTGAAGCAATAGAGCTTGAGGATAAAACGCCCTCTCTTGCACAGGCAATTCAAATGAAAAAGCTATCACAACAGGGCAAACTTGACACGGAAATCATCAATAAAATCATCTCCGAGGACAAGCCGAACCAAAAAGAGAAAATCAGTTTTCGGCTTGATGAGCTGAGTAGATATTTCCCTAAATGCAGTCCGCAGGATATTTACAGACGATTAATACAACTCGCACAGGACGACTATCGGCGACGACAGCGTAACAGAAACAACAGGGAATCGAGGTGAAAACAATGACTGAACACACATATGAAATGTTTTCTAAATATGATGACATCGTATCTGTTGAGGAGGTTATGGAAATGCTTCATCTCGGAAGAGTCACCGTATATAATCTGCTTAAATCAGGTAGAATCCATACACTCAGAGTAGGAAAGAAATATGTCATACCAAAGAAAAGCGTTATTGATTTTCTTGCCGCATAAAATTATTTAATTTGCACATTTGTTATAGAATGGCTCGCTGTGTTATGCTGTATGCACAGCGGGCTTTCTTCTAAATAAATCATAGAAAGAAGGTATTTACAAGCTTGGAAGGAAGCTTAATAATAAAGGGCAATTACTACTATGCTAAATTTCGTGTCAACGGTAAGCAGAAAATGCTTGCCACAAAGGTACCTGTAAAGGGTAACAACAAGCGTAAGGCAGAACGGGTTTTGAAGGAGCTGATTGCGAAGTACGAGGGCTTGAATCTTGAAAATGAAAATATCCTGTTTACCGCTTTTCTTGATAAATGGCTTCAAAGCGTCAAGCCTATCCTGAAGCCTGCAACTTGGGAATCCTACGATAAAACCGTCAGTGGCAAGATAAAGCCGTATTTTGAACAAAAAAATTACAGGTTTCGTGAGATGAAGCCTGAAATCTTTACGGAGTATTTTGTTTACCTTGCAACCGAGGGAAAATCCAACGGCAAAGGCGGTCTTAGCTACAAGACGGTAAAGAATATCCGAGGTGTCCTCTCGTCAGCATATGAATACGCTATCGAAAACAGCTACATCAAGGATAATCCTGTTCTTAAAAGCAAAATGCCGTCCTTTGCTCACAGCATCAAGAGCGATGTGCCGGAATACAGCGCAGAGCAGGTCAGAAAGCTCCTGCTTTTTGCAAAGGAAAACGACAGCCATATCTACATATTCCTACTGCTTGCGCTCTACACAGGGTTAAGAAAAGGCGAGCTGCTTGCCCTGACTTGGGATGATGTGGATTATGACAAAAAGCTTTTGAGAGTGAACAAAAGCCGAACAGGAAGCCGTAAGGCGATAACCGCTCAGATTACAACACCAAAAACGGAAAGCAGTAACCGCAAAATACCGCTTAACGATACCGTGCTTGAGGCATTGAAGGCTGAAAAGAAACGGCAGGATGAACACGCTGAAATACTCGGCAACGGCTACGACAAAAGCCACAGTTTCATTGTGCGTACTGTTCTCGGAAAAC
>OGJK01000477.1_pt1 | contig 43123 bp, 35 predicted proteins | sample 1571961 | NCBI WGS metagenome assembly OGJK01 (sample SAMEA2582120, study PRJEB24529) | metagenome | biome: Human gut stool | place: China | collected 2011 | reverse complement strand
GACGACGACAAAAATGCCGACTAACACTATTTGTTATATCTGCACAATTTAATCAAGTTTTATGATAGTTTCGCAAACGCCTAAGATATGTGATAGAAATGAGGAGTAAAATGAGATTTTTTCATATTTCGGATTTACATTTTGGTAAACTTCTGTATGGTTATGACCTTACGGAGGAACACAGAAATTTTATAGAGCAGCTTGGAGATTACTGCGATAAATACAATCCCGATGCGGTTCTTATTGCAGGTGATGTTTACGACAGGTCAGTGCCATCAGCAGATGCAATGACGCTGCTTGATGAACTTTTAAATAAACTTTCCGGAAGAAAGGTTTTTATTATTTCAGGAAATCATGATAATGCAAAAAGGCTGAGTTTTGGAAAAGATTTTCTTAAAAAGCATGATATATATATATCAACGGTTCCTCAGACCGGGGAAAATGAAAAGATAGAAAAAGTTACATTTGCGGATGAATATGGAAATGTAAATATCTATATGCTGCCGTTTTTGAAGCCTGCATTGTTTAAAAATTCAATGCCTGAGGAGGCGGCAGCAGGGGAAGACGCAATAATAAAAAAGCTTGTTGAAAATACAGACATAGATAAAAATGAGAGGAATATTATTCTTGCACATCAGTTTTTTGTGTCAGGTCACAAAGAGCCTGAACTTTGTGAGTCGGAGCAGACTCCGGCTATAGTGGGCGGACTTGATGCTGTCGATGTATCGGCATTTGATGATTTTGAGTATGCGGCACTCGGACATATTCACGGCGGTCAGTTTGTGGGCTGTGAGAAAAACAGATACAGTGGAACACCGATTAAATTTTCAGTGAGTGAGAGAAATCATAATAAGAACATTGTAATGGTGGATATGGAAGAAAAAAATAAAGAGATTGAGATAACAAAACTTCCGTTGACACAGATAAGAGATGTAAAGAAACTTACGGGATATTTTGATGATATAATAGCTTCGGCTGATGAAGAACTTAAAAATGATTATGTGAGCATTACTTTGAGGGATGAAGAAATAATTCCTGATGTAAAGGAAAAACTGGGTGCGTATTTTGACTACATATTAGAAGTGGTCGTTGATAATTCCGAGACAAGAAAGATAATGCTTGAGGATGTAGGTGAATTAAAAGAAATGTCACCATATGATGCGTTTGATACTTTTTTTGAACAGCTTACGGACAGAAAAATGAATGATGCAGAGAGTGAACTATTCAGGGAAATACTTAGTGAAGTGGGGGAAGAGTAAATGAAACCATTAAAGCTTGTTATGTCAGCATTTGGCTCTTATGGAGGAGAGGAGATTATTGACTTTTCAAAAATAAAAGGAGGTCTTTTTCTTGTATCGGGTGATACGGGTTCAGGTAAGACTACTATTTTTGATGGAATAATGTATGCTCTCTACAATAAGATGGGCGGTGGTGACAGAGAAACAAAAATGATGAGAAGTGAGTATGCTAAGGACAAGCAGAAAACATTTGTGGAGTTTACATTTGAATATACACATGGGGAAAATAAAGGTGTATATGTCGTAAAAAGAACGACCAATTTTAGAAAAAGCGGTGTTACATCTGATGTTGTCCTTACTCTGCCTGATGGAGAAGTCTTTAATGGAAAGAATAAGGAGACAGATGAAAAAATCCAGAGCATAGTTGGACTTGACTATAAGCAGTTTGGAAAGATAGTGATGATTGCACAGGGACAGTTTCGTGAGCTTATCATGGAAAACACAAAGAACAGAAAAGAGATATTTAAAAGTATTTTTTCTATGGATATATATGAGAAGATTGAGAGAGTAATAAACGACAGATTTAAAAAGATATATGCACAGATAAAAGATAACAATCTTTTGCTGGAGGAAAATTTTAATACAGCTTATGTAAGTGAGGAAAACGGGAATACTGATGCGTGGAGAGAAGCCTTTGAAAAGAGAGATACAGAACCGGGGCTTCTGCTTGATGTGCTTGAACAAGAAATAAAAGAACTTGAGATAAAGAAAAATGAAGAAAAAAAGATAATTGATAAAAAAAATGCTGACATTGTAAAGCTTGTAAAGAGAATATCGGATGCAGATAAGATAAACAGTAAGTTTGGACAGAGAAAAGAAGCAGTTTTGCGGTATGAGTCTCTGATGGAGCAAAAAGAAACATATGATAATAAAGCTGTGATATTAAAAAAGGCAAAGGCGGCAGGCGAAGTAAGGCAGGTGCAGTCAGTTTATATTAAAACAAAAAATACAATAGAATTAAAAGAGAAACAGTTAGAGCAGAATAAGTCAAAGTTTGTTTTGTTAGAGCAGAGCCATAAAAAACTTTTATCAGAAAAGGAAAGTTTTGAAAAGAGTTACTTAACTGACAATGAAAAGCTGTTAAAAGAAAAAAACAGGCTTGAAAATGAGATGGAAAAATACAAAGTATATGATGAAAAAAATAAGTTATATATTTTAGAAGAAAAAAAGTTAAAAGAATTAAAAGAAAAATCAGATTTATTAAATGATGAAAAAAAGGCAGCTCTCATAAAAAGTGAAGAAAATAAACAAATACTTTTGCAGCTTAAAGATATTGAACTGGAATTGCAAAAATATATATCGGCAGATGAGAATGAAAAGAGAAATCTTAAAGAATTTGAAGCATTAAAAAAAGCAATATCTTCATATAAAAAAGAAAACAGCAGACTGGATAGTGCAGAAAAAGAATATGCGGATAAATATCTGGCATGGAAAGAAGCCAGAAAAACATATGAGAACACAAGTGACAGATATGTGGCGGCTCAGGCTGCAATACTTGCGGCGGGACTAAAAGACGGTATGCCTTGTCCGGTCTGTGGTTCGACTAATCATACACAACCTGCGGCAATGACAAAAGATACGGTCACGAAAGAAGAACTTGACGGAGCAAAGTCAAAAGAAAATGAATGTGAAAAAGAAAAAAATAATTCACAGAAAATATTTGAAGATAATAAGCGAAAAAAAGATGTGGCTTTTGCCGAGGTAAAGAGGTATTATGAAAACTGTTACAATTTAGGAGATAAAGCTGATGCTTATTTAAAAGATAGTGAGAGTTACAATGCAGGAGATAACGATGATACATCTTTAAAAGATAACGAAAGTTACAATGTCAGTAAAATAGAAATAGACAGTGATAATATTGATATAAAAGATAACGGATATACAGGTTTTGATGAAAATAACACTGACAAATTGGAGGAGAATGTAAAAGCCAAAATAAAAGAAATTAAAAAGTCTTTGACAGAAAACGAGCAGACGATAGAAGATTTATATAGCAAAAAAGAAGAAAAGCTAAAGCGTGAGAAAGCTGAAAAAGAAACAGAAGCAAAGCTTAAGGAAATGGAAGAAAATATAGCTGATAACGCAGAAATGTTGAATAAACAGTCTGTGAGCGTTGGAAGTTTAAGTGCAGAAATGGAGATGTTAAAAAAAGAACTCTCCTATGAAAGTTCGGATACCGCCTTAAAAGAACTTGAAAATATCAGAAATAAAATAGAAGTTTTGGAGAAAAGAAAAAGGGAGCTTGATGAAAATATTTTAAAATCCGACAGAACAAAAAGTAATCTTAATGGTACGATAAAAGAGAACAAAAATCAGCTCGAAACAGACAGGAAAAATCTTGAAACTGAGTATGACGATTTTATTAAAGTGCTTAAAGAAAAAGAATTTGAAAACGAAGAAGCATACAATGAAAGTCTTGTTCATATAGAAAGTATTGAGATATTCGACAGACAGATACAGGAATACAAAGAAGAAGTGAGCAGAGTCAGTTCGCTTATCAGTGTCCTTGATGATATGCTTGACGGCGAAAAAGAGATTGACACAGATGTTATGTTACAGCAAAAAGCAGAAATGGAAATAGAAGCAGAAAGGCTTGCAAATGAAAATGAGATTACGGTCTCAAAGCTTGGTACGAATAATTCAGTGAGGGATAAAGTTTCAAAACTTATGGAACAGAGAGGAAAACTAAATGAAAAATATAAAATAATATCTTCTCTTAATAGTGTGGCGAACAGTAAAAAAATTCATTTCCAGACTTTTGTACTCAGACAATATTTTAATATGGTAATTTCTTATGCAAACAAAAGACTTGCGGTTATGACATCAAACGGATTTTTATTAAAGTGCAGAGATATTTCGCTTACTACGGCAGGTGAGACAGGACTTGAACTTGATGTTTACAGTCCGGTTACCGGAAAGGTAAGAGATGCCCATTCTTTGTCGGGAGGTGAGACATTTATGGCTTCGCTTGCAATGGCACTCGGAATGTCAGATATTGTGCAGAATAATTCAGGCAAAACGCAGATTGATACAATGTTTATTGATGAGGGATTTGGCTCGCTGAGTGATGATGTGAGGGACAAAGCAGTAAAGATACTTTTAGACCTTGCAGGCAGCAGCAGGCTGGTCGGAGTAATCTCGCATGTATCAGAACTTAAAGAGCAGATACCATCAAAGATAATTGTAAGAAAGGATAACGATGGAAGTCACATTACATGGGTTCAGGACAGATAGAAAAAAGAAGATGGACTGTAAACAGGTGCAGTCCGGTATCATTGATTTTATAAATGATAACATGGACATAAAAGAAATGGAACAGTTTATAAGTCATATTGAGAGCTGTGAGGAGTGCCGTGAAGAATATGATGTATATTATACATTGATAATGGGAATGAAACTTCTTGACAGCGATAATCTCAGGGGCAAAACGCAGATAGATTCACAGGATCGGATAGATGATGCAAAATCTTATATTTTAAGATACCGGTTTGTATTGTTTGAAAAGGTTCTTCTTTTTATATTTGTATGTATAAGTGTTATTCTTATTTACTGATAATGACACTTTGGTATATATTATAAATATGAATGTTTTACAGCAAAGATAGGCAGTCATATATGTGTGGACAGTTACCAAAAATCGAAAGGGAAATTTAACAGATGAGTGAAAAAATAGTTTTAATAGATGGGCATAGTATATTAAACAGGGCATTTTATGGAGTGCCTGATCTGACAAATTCAGAAGGGATGCATACAAATGCGGTTTATGGATTTTTAAATATCATGTTTAAGATACTTGATACGGAAAAACCGGAATATCTGACGGTTGCTTTTGATGTGAAAAAGCCTACATTCAGACATGAGATGTTTAATGAGTACAAAGGCACGAGGAAACCTATGCCTGAGGAGTTAAGACAGCAGGTGCCTGTTATACAGGATGTGCTTGAAGCGATGGGTATCACGATTGTAAAAAGACAGGGATTTGAAGCGGATGATATACTCGGAACTATCGCAAAGATGGCAGAAGCAGAAGGAAAAGAAGTTACTCTTGTATCAGGAGACAGAGATCTTTTGCAGCTTGCTACAAAAAATATCAAGATAAGTATTCCAAAGACAAAAAAAGGCGGTTCTGAGGTTGAAGAATATCATACAGAGGATGTAATAGAAAAATACGGTGTCACGCCGGTTCAGATAATAGATATGAAAGGTCTTATGGGAGATACGGCTGACAATATACCGGGAGTTGCAGGTGTCGGTGAAAAAACGGCAGTAAAGATACTTAAGGCATTTCCGAGTGTCGAGGAGGCTTATGAGCATATCGAGGAAGTAGAGCCAAAGAGGGCGAGGGAGCTTTTGAGAGCAGGAAAGGATATGGCTTTCTTAAGCAAAAAACTTGCGACGATAAAGACAGACTGCGAACTTGATTACAGTATCAAAGATGCAAAACTTGAAAATATATTTACATCTGAGGCATTTGAGTGGATAAAGAAACTAGAACTAAAATCACTTGTAAAAAAATTCGATTACGAGGCAATGAATAAAGCGGTTGAACGACCAAAGAATTTTAAATATTTGAAGAAAAAAATAGAGGTAAAGAGATTTGCCGACGAGCTTATAAAGGATGCACCTGAGGTTGTTGGAGTATCATTTTTTGGCGATGAGTGGTCAAATTCAGGTGTTACGAAAAAGAAAAATAAGAAAAAAAGCGGCGGACAGATGGCATTTGTATTTGATGATATATCAGCAGTTTCTCTTGAAGATGAGAGTGACAGCACAAATGAATATTTGTTTTTGGGACTTAGTTTAAGCTACGAAAAAAATGGTGAGTATGAAACCGTAAGCATATTAAAAAATGATGAGACAGACGGAGATTTTCTGATAGAAACTTATAAAAAAATTCAAAAGAAAATACCTCATATCGCATTGATAGACTGGAAGAACGAACTGCATCTTACGGCAGTTGCAGAAAATCTTTCAGAGGATAGGGAAGCACCTTTACAGATGGCGTTTGATGATTCGGATTTAGACAGGCTGTTTAATAAAATATCAGATGTAAGTATAGCTGCATATCTTATAAATCCGCTTAAAGACAGTTACGGTGCTGACGATATAGCAAGGGATTATCTTGATATGACGATACCGTCATATAGTGAGAGATTTGGAAAAAGCAGACTTTCAGAAATCGTATCGGAGATAGATGACGATTATCTTAGGGAGAGTGCGGACGAGGAAAAGAATGTTGTAATAAACAATCTTTTGGAATATACGGGAGAACTTTCGTATGTGGCTGTGGCTGGATATAAAAATCTTGAAAGCACACTCGAAAAAACAGGCATGATAAAACTTTACCGTGAAGTGGAGATGCCGACGGCATATTTCTTATATCAGATGGAGAGAGTCGGAGTCAAGGCAGACATAGCCGTTCTTGAACAGCTTGCAAAAAAACTTGACAGAAAGATAATTGAACTTGAAAGTGATATATATGACCTTGCAGGTGAGGAGTTTAACATAAATTCACCTAAACAGCTTGGTGTGATATTGTTTGAAAAAATGAAACTGCCATTTGCAAAAAAGACAAAGACAGGCTACTCAACATCAGCGGATATTCTTGAAAAACTAAAGAAAGAAGACCCTATTATATCAAAGATACTTGATTACAGGCAGTTTACAAAATTAAAGTCAACATATGCAGAGGGACTTGCTGTGTTTATCGAGAATGATAAGAGAATTCACGGCAAATTTAACCAGATGATAACAGCAACGGGAAGAATAAGTTCGACAGAGCCAAATCTCCAGAATATTCCTATCAGAATGGAGATGGGGCGTGAATTCAGGAAAGTATTTAAGGCAAAAGACGGATTTGTATTCCTTGATGCAGATTACTCACAGATAGAATTGAGAGTTTTAGCTGATATGTCGGAGGATGAACATCTTATACAGGCATATAAGAACGGTGATGATATACACAGAAGTACCGCATCAAAAGTATTCCATACACCGTTTGACGAGGTCACCGATCTTCAGCGAAGAAATGCAAAGGCAGTAAACTTCGGAATAGTTTACGGGATAAGTGCATTCGGTCTCTCACAGGATCTTGGCACAACGAGAAAAGAAGCGGACGAGATAATAAAGAAATACTTTGCCACATATCCGGCGATAAAGGCATTTCTTGACGAGAAAGTAGAAGAAGCAAAAGAAACAGGATATTCTTACACAAAATTTGGCAGGCGAAGACCAGTGCCTGAAATAAAATCATCAAACTTTATGCAGCGTTCATTTGGTGAGAGAATTGCAATGAACTCGCCTATACAGGGAACAGCGGCAGACATAATAAAGATAGCGATGATAAAAGTTGCAAGAAAATTAAAAGAAGAAAAACTTAAATCAAGGATAGTTCTTCAGGTGCACGATGAACTGCTGGTAGAGACAAGTGTTGATGAGATTGAAAAGGTGAAAGAGATACTTATTTCAAATATGCAGTCGGCGGCTGAACTTAAAGTTCCTCTTATTGCGGAAGTGGAGCAGGGGGATGATTGGTTTGAGGCACACTAACATTTGCAAAACTGCTGCAGGCTGTGTTGATTGTGCAACTATAACAAATAATACCGCTGGCACGCTTTCGCTATGATGTCACTCGTAGCAGTACATAAAGAGTGAAAAGACCACTCTTAAGTGCTGACGGTGACAAAATGTCAGCTAACATTATTTTGTTATAGTTGCACAATCTAATTACAATTTATGTAAGTTTTGCAAAGGCTTAGTGTGGTTATTATGATATTGAGAGGATTGAGATGAAAGTTATTGGTTTGACAGGTGGTGTCGGTAGTGGTAAGTCACTTGTGGCGCAGTTTTTAAAGGAAGAAACGGGTGCTGAGCTTATATTGACGGATGATATTGGTCATATTGTCACGGATAAGGGTGGTAGTGCCTTTGAAGCTGTGGTGGAAAGATTTGGTAAGGATATTCTTTCTGACACGGGGGAGATTGACAGAAAGAAACTTGCGGATATAGTGTTTAATGACAAAAGTGCGATACAGGATTTGAATAATATCGTGCATCCTAAAGTAAAGGAATATATTGAGAACTATATTGAACAGAGAAAGGAAAAAGGCGGCAGTATAATTCTTGAGAGTGCCATATTGTTCGAGACGGAGTGCGATAAATACTGTGATGAGGTATGGTATGTGTATGTTCCGAGAGAAATAAGGATAGCAAGGCTTAAGGAAAGCAGGGGCTATTCTGACGGAAAGTGCGATGCGGTGATGAGAAGCCAGAAACCTGATGAGTTTTATATAAGCAGAAGTGACAGAGTCATAAAAAATGACGGTTCTGTTGAGGAGCTTAAGCAGCAATTAAAACGGATTTAGTTTATTTGAATTTTTAAAGATTAGAAGTCTGTTGCCTGCATTGACAGTATGTATAATCAGTTTGCAAGATGCATCAAAAGCAGTGGATTTATGCAGCCCTCGGCGAGACTTCCGATAAGTATAAGTAAAATACTGAGCAGAAATAAGGGAAATTGTTTTAATAACAGTTTCCCTTTTTGTTTTGTTTCATCTAAGCAGTTTATTCTGTGAAGCTTCATTATTATAAACAAAAATGCAGGGACAAAGACAAGATATTGCGGCATAATGCAGCAGGTATAGTTTGCTATTCCGGCAAAATCGTAAAGTGAAATATTAAAATAAAGCAGGAGTCCGTTTGAAAAGCCTGTATAAACCGAAAAAACGAGGCAGTAATAACGCCAGAGGTCTGTCATTGAGAAAATAAAAAGCAGCATTACAAATTTGATGTTTCTGCTAAAGGATGAGAGGACTATCTGGTCTGACGGTATGTCCATTGATGGCAGGGCACTTATGGTTTCGCTGTAAATTGTTTTTAACACAGGCAGGATGATTGGATTAAAAAGCTTTCCGACAAGAGTACCGATAAGCATACCTATAAAAAAGAATATGATAACCGTTTTACATATGCGTGGCATTGTCCTTTTTCGTATATTGGTTGTAGAAGTTTTGTTCATTTAGCGATAACCTGCCTTTCAGATTTATTATGTTAATGTTTTGCTGCACTTTTATCGTGTTAAAGGCGAGCGGACTTTCTTAAAAGAGGGGAAATTCTCCTCTTACATCATCTTATGACAGATATTTAAAAATATTCCGTTTCACATTTTGCACACAACTTTTCCACTTGATTTTCACAAATTTACTGTAATATTTTGATTATAAAATATAAAGCGTATTGTGAATATCTTTGGCAAGAATATGCTGGGACAATAAAGAAAAATCAGCGTAAACAGACAGGAGGAAAAATGGTGCACCGAAAAAGAAAGATTGCATTGACGATGGCAGTAGTGCTTGTTATAGCAGGTGTGGGAGTATATGGTGGAAACCGGATTTTAAAAAATAATTCAACTGAACAATCGGAACAGACAAATAATTCAGATAATAAAAACATTGCTTCGGCAAAGACGCAGAATAGTAATATATTGCAGGCCGAGGGAACGACATCGGGAGGAACGGACTATCAGTTATACAATCTGAATCTTACAGGTACAAGTAAAACAGGAGCATTGGAAGTGGAAAGTGTATTAAAAAGCTCAGGTGATGAGGTGAAAAAAGGAGATGCACTTATAAAACTTACCAAAGACAGTGTTTCAGATACAAGAAAAATTCTTTATAAAGCGGTAAAAACTTATAAAAAGAAATATGCATCGGCAAAACTTGATTATGAAGAAACGGTTTATGATGCAAAAAGTGATTATCAGGACAGTTTTTCAGCATATTCATCAGCACTTATCGATTATAAAGACAGTTTATCGGAATATACGGGAACGGTAAAAGAAGCGAAAAAGCAGCTTGATAAAAGCAAAAAGATAATAAGTACATATCCTGGGAAGATTAAAAATTCAAAAAAGACTCTTGCGTCAAAACAGAAACAGTTGAGCAATATAAATAAAAAAATCAAAAAGGCAAAAAAACAGGCAGAGAGTAAATCTAAAGTTCTTGCCGCAAAGCAAAAATTATATGAACAGGCAAAACAAAAATATGATGAACTAAGTACAGTATCGAGATATATTGGAGATTTCAGTCGTGAAAATAAAAGTGATATTTCACAGTTGACAACAAATGTTGAGCAAAAGCTTGCATTGGCAAAAAAAGACATGGAGTCAAAGAACACAGCATATAGCAAGGCTTTGAAATCGTCAACATCAGCGGAAAAGACATACGAGCAATACAATACGAAAAAAACTCAGTTGTCAAATAGTATAAGTACACTTAAAAATAATATTTCGTTATATGGAACTGATTACAAAAATGCAAAACTTAACCTGAACAATTACAGTTCAACATACAATCAGGCTTTATCAGAGGAGACAACAGGAAAAGTAAGTGCCAAAAAGACATATGACGAGAGTGTGAAAGCCTATAAAAATGCAGACACAGTCTATAATGCGGCTATAAAATCGGCAAAAGATACATTACAGAAAGCAAAAGACAATTATACAAATGCGAAAGCAAGAGTAGCAGCATTTAACAAACTTATATCAGGAAATAATGTTGTGGCACAGATGTCAGGAATTTTGTCTGAAATGTCATATGAAAGCGGAGATATGTTAAACAGTATGACAGCGATAGCAGGTTACAGCAATGAAAATACACTCAGTATTGATGTGACTGTTGACCAGACAGACATAGGAAAAATTTCAGTAGGCGATGAGGCTTCAGTAAGTGTTCAGAATATACCACAGACGATAACGGGAAAAGTTGCAGCTATTGAAACGTCTTCATCATCGGAGAGTGTGTCAAAAGTAACATATACAGTAACTGTTTCCATTGATAACTCGCAGAATATGTTATCAAGCGGTGCTGCGGTACAAGTTATCTTTAATCAGGATAATGAAGAAAATGAACAGAAAGGAAAATAAAAATGGCAGATAAAGAAAAAAAACAGGCAGCGGTAAAATCTAAGTCGCATAAGAAAAAGATAAAGAAAGCTATAATTTCCATAATCCTTATTGGGTGCATAACTGTTATTGTGGTTTTTAATGTGAATAATAAAAAAGACGATACAAAGACAGAGACAGTAACTAAAGAGAACACGGCGAAAAAAGGAAACCTCACAGTGGGGATAACTGAGAGTGGAACAATGGAGATTGGTTCTATCACACAGTCATATGAGCTTGACACATCTTCGGTGGGAACAAGCAGCTCATCATCTTCATCAGGAACAAGCAGTTCAGGTTCTTCATCTTCGGACAGTTCAAATAAAAGTGATGCACAGGGGATGCAGAACATGGGTGGTGCAATGGGAATGGCAGGCGGACAGTCGGGTTCAGACAGCAGTTCTTCCACAACAAAGACAACATCTTCATCATCAGGAAATGAGAGCGTATCGGACTCAGACCTTGTTATAAAAAAAGTGTGTATCACATCGGGTCAGAATGTAAAAAAAGGTGATACAATTTTAGAACTCACGACAAAGAGTGTTTCAAATGTGAGAAAACTTTATAAGGCGGCGGTAAGTTCGGCAAAACTTTCATTAAAAGAAGCAAAAGTAGACAGAGACTCTGATAAACTTACTGCAGAATATGAATATAAAGAAAGGATTGCGGCAGGAAAGAGTGCAAAGACAACATATAAAGCTACATTGCAAAGCCTTGACAGTGCGGTTGTGACAGCACAGAATAACTATAATACGGCAGTTTCAGGTATTAAGACACTTCCTTCAAAGATTAAAAATCTAAAGAAAAAGATTAAAAAAGCAGGCGGGAGTACAACCGTATATAAAAGTACATCGACAAATCAGAATACAGGCAGTAATGCCGGAAATAATACAGGAAACATGAACGGTACAGGTATGGGAGATGATAAAAACGGAGGAACTTCAGGAACAGGTACAACTGCAGGCTCAACGGGCAGTCAGAGCAGTTCAAACACTGTAACGATAATGCAGCAGCAGTTAGCTTCATATCATCAGCAGTTATCGGAATATAAATCAAACCTCAAAAACCTGAAATCACAGCTTAAATCTGCTAAAAAAGCCAGGAAAACAGGAAAAATAAGTGCAAAAAAGACATATGATGCGGCAATGCTTCAATATTCAAATGCAAAGATTCTTTATAATGTTGCGATGGATGGAATTGACGATGATGTAAAAGACGCACAGGAGACATTAAAGGATGCACAGAAAGCATTAAAAACTTTTGAAAAGTATGCAGGAACAGGGGTGATAAAAGCTGAATGTTCAGGCACGGTAACATCTGTCGGATATGAGGACGGAGAGACATTAAGCACTGATACCGACATAGCTACATATATGAATTCGGATGCGGTCACAACTTCAGTGTCTGTCGCACAGGACGATATTTCGGAGATAGAAGTCGGAGATACAGTAAATATAAGTCTTTCTGTATATGAAGGTAAGACATTCCACGGAAAAGTCACATCAATATCAACCACTTCATCGGGAACAAGTACGGTGAGTTATCCGGTCGTAGTCACAATGACAGGTGATGTTTCAAGTATTTATGCAGGAATGAGTGCTGATGTTACATTTGTTACAAAAGAGGTAAAGGATGTTCTTTATATTTCAAATAAGGCTGTTGAGACAGAGGGAACAAAGTCATATGTAACAAAGAAAAACAGTGACGCAAGTACGACAAAGACACAGGTAAAAACAGGATTTTCAGACGGACATAATGTTCAGATCGAAAGCGGATTAAGCGAAGGTGATACAGTTCTTATAGAAAGCCGGGTGAGCGAATGAAACTAAGTGAGATATTAAGACTTGTCTGGATAAACCTTATTCAGAATAAATTTAAGGTGGTGCTTACTTCTATAGGTATAGTAGTGGGCGCGGCAACGATAGTCATGGTTATAGCAATAGGCAGGGGCGGTCAGATGGATGTGGCGGACCAGTTCAAAAATTTGAACGCAGGTGCTATAGATATTTCATATGAGCAGTCGTCAGACAGTTCATCGTCAAATTCTAAGAGTTCATCAAAATCAGGCTCGTCAGGGAAATCATCAAATGGAAACTCTGAGTCGGGAAATCAGGGACAGGGTGGTTTTGGCGGCGGAGAAATGCAGGGGGGTGGGATGCCCGGCGGCTTTGGTGGATTTATGCAGGGCGGTAAAAGCAGTGAAAGCTCAAAGATAAATCAGGAAAAGATTACTTTGTCTGAAGACGATATGGACGATTTAAAAACATTTCTTCCGGGAATTTCAGACATAACGATATCTTATACTACAAAATCCGATGTAGATGGAGGAGAGCTCGATGACGCTGAAAGCTATACGATAGCAGGAGTGAAAAATAATTATGCAGGCATGAGTAATCTGACGATGGCAGCAGGGAGTTTTATCGAGTCATCAGACGAGACAAACAAAGAGAAAGTGTGCGTACTCGGTTATTCTGTTGCAAAAGAGATATTTGGAAGTGTAAAAGACGCATATGACAGCACTATTTACATAGACGACAGAGCATATGTAGTAAACGGTGTAATATCGGAGGTAGGAACTGTTTCTTCAGGAATAAGCCCTGATGATTCCATATTTATACCATACAGCACCGGAGTAAAATATATCGTTGGAACAGATGCAGACCCGACGATAACAGTAATCGCATCAGATGTTGATAAAGTGGACACTGTAATGGAAAATATACAGTCGGTTCTCGCGGAAAATTATCCAAATGCAGAATTTACGATAACTGATGCCGGAAGTAAGATGGAAGCTGCGTCAGAGTCAAACAACACACTGACAACACTCCTTATTGCAATGGCGGCTATAGTATTTATCGTAGGCGGTATAGGTATCATGAATGTATTGTTCGTATCAGTAAAAGAAAGAACAAAAGAAATCGGCATATTAAAAGCCATTGGTTGTACAAAAAAAGACATACTTATAGAATTTTTGCTTGAAGCGTGCTTTATAAGCATACTTGGAGGAATACTCGGTGTTTTACTAAGTTTTGGCATAACGCCTGTTGTAGAGCATTTTGATGTAAGAGTAGAACTCTCTGTATTCGGAGCAGCACTTGCCGTAGTATTTGCGGTATTTACGGGAACTGTATTTGGATTTTATCCTGCATTAAAGGCTTCAAAACTTGTACCTGTTGAGGCATTAAATGAGGAGTAAGAGTTTAAGGAGGGTGAAAAATGTATCTTAATGTAAAAAGGTGTAGAAAAGTTCTTGCGGTGTTTCTTGGTATGTGCCTTGTGTTGTCGGGATGTTCTAAGAAAACGGAGGAGACAACCAATGATATAAGCTCAGTTAAACTGAAATCAAATCAGGAGATTGTTGCCTGCAAAATAACGGCGATATACGGCAATGAGATAGAATACACCGTTGTGAAAGAGCAGAGTGCATCTGACTCAAATTCAAAGAAAGGCAGGATGCCGTCCGCAAGCGGAGCACCAGATATGAACGGAGGTAGTTCACAGGGCGGAGGAGCACACGATACGAATGGAGTAAATTCGCAGAGTGGAGGAGCACCAGACATAAACGGAAGAGATTCGCAGAGTGGAGGGACAACTGATAATAGCGGAGAAAATTTGCAAGGCGGGGATGCATCTGATAATGACAGTGGAAATGAGTTATTGGGAAATAGTTCATTAGATAAAAACAGCAGTCAGAGTTCTTCTGACAGTTCAGATAAAAAATCTGACAGCAGTAAATCTTTGGATAAAAGCAGCAAGAAGATTTATACACTTACGGACGAAACAGGCAGTACGACGATACCTGTCGGAACAGATGTGATAACATCACTTGGAAAAACGACAACATTTTCAAGGCTTTCAAACGGAGACATTATTAAAATGATAATGGAGAAAGATTCAAGTGGGGAAAAGGTTGTTGTAGGTGTGTGGATTGTTTCGTGATAATTTAAAGCTATGATGATTGAACAAGAACAGCAATAATAACAACCGGCACGCTTTCGCTATGTTGTCGCTCGTAGCAGTACAATAAGTCAGCAGGAAACGCTGACTAAGTACTGACGGCGACAAAATGTCGGTTAATATTATTTGCTGTCTTTGTTCAATCCAATATAAGTTATTGTTTATGACTAGATAAGACTTTAAATTTGGAACAACATTATAGAAAGGAAGATTTTTATGATAAAGTTCAGAAAGAAAAAGGCGGATAAGGATATTGATAAAAGGAGCGATGTTAAGCAACATAAGATAGAGATTGTTAATGTTAATAAAATTTATGATATGGGGAGAGAGTCTCTCCATGTTCTGAAAGATATTAATTTTACCGTGGATGAGGGTGAGTTTGTTGCAATTCTTGGTCCGTCGGGTTCCGGCAAGTCTACACTGATGAATGTTATTGGCTGCATGGACCTTTTTGATGAGGGTGAGTATTATCTTGACGGACTTGCGATACATTCGATGAAAGAGAAAAAACTTACAAGTATCAGAAATGAAAAGATAGGTTTTATTTTTCAGAACTATCATCTGATACCTACATATACGGTTATTCAGAATGTCATAATGCCGCTCCTTATGAGAGGATATGAGCATGAAGAAGCACAGGAGATGTGCATGGATACGATAGAAATGCTCGGTCTTAAGGAAAGAATAAATCATAAACCAAATGAACTTTCGGGTGGTCAGAAGCAGAGAGTAGCAATCGCAAGAGCATTAGTCGGAGAGCCTGCGATTCTTCTTGCAGATGAGCCGACGGGTGCGTTAGACAGTAAAAGCGGTAAGGAAGTTCTTAAATTATTCAGAAAACTTAATGATATGGGAAACACGATAGTTATGATAACACATGACCTTGAGGTCGCAAAGGCGGCAAAGAGGGTAGTTAAGATAGTAGATGGTGAGATATTTGCTGTTGAAAATTGAATATTCCTGCCCGCACTGTAGTGTGTGGGCAGGAATGTAAGTTAAAAACACATCAGATGTATTGATTAGCACACGAGGATACGGTGTTATTGAAAAAAATAAGCATTATACTAATGTTATATAATAAAAAACAGAAAAAGCAATAAAGTCATGATATTCTATGGTAGTGAGTTAAAATTGCGATTGACATTGTCTTATAACAAAAATATACTAAAGGTATGCAAAGGTTATATGAAATGAGGTGAGTGTTAGATGGGCATATATTTTAATCCGGGCAATGAGAGTTTTGCCTGCGATAAAAACAGTAGGATATATATAGATAAAACGGGGCTTCTGGAATATTTAAACGGTATGTTGGGGACAAACAGTAAATGTCTTGCGGTAAGCCATGCAAGACGTTTTGGTAAGTCCCATGCGGCAGGGATGATTGATGCCTACTATAGTCTTGGCTGTGACTCGACAGAGATTTTTGAGGGGACAAAGATTTCTGAAAGTGCTGATTATAAGAAATATATGAACAAATATAATGTGATACATTTAGATATTTCTTCGTTTTTTGATTTTTATAAAGAAAATATTGTGGAAAAAGTAACAGAGTATATTTATAAAGATTTTAAAGAGTCTTTTAATGATGAACTGAATTATCATGATAGTTTGAACTATAATTTAATGGTAATATATCAGAAGACAAATACTCCCTTTGTGATAATTATTGATGAGTGGGATTGTGTTATCAGAAACAGTGACGACAAAGAGCTGGTACATAAGTATCTGCAATTTCTCCACTCACTGTTTAAATCGGAGGAGTCAAAAGTGTTTCTTGCATTGGCATATATTACGGGAATTTTACCGATTAAGAAAATCAAGGATGAGTCTGCTTTAAACAATTTTCGTGAATATACCATGTTAAAATCGAAACCTATTGGTAAATATTACGGCTTTACTGAGGAAGAAGTGAAGGGATTATGCAAAGAGTATGATATGGATTTTGATGCAGTAAAGGCGTGGTATAATGGATATTTGATAGATGGTGTTCATATGTATAATCCAAATTCTGTTGTGCAGTCTATGATGGATAAGGATTATGATTCATACTGGAGAAATACATCTTCCTTTGCATCGATTAATACATTTATAACGATGAATTATGCAGGGCTTAAGGATGATATTATGAAGATGCTCGCAGGAGGAAAAGTCAGGGTAAATCCAAATACATTTCAAAATGATTTTTCAACTATCGCATCAAAAGATGATGCTTTAACGGCATTGATACATTTGGGTTATCTCGGATATGATGCTGATAGAAAGAGTGCATATGTGCCAAACTATGAGGTGGCAACGGCATTTGAACTTGCATTGCAAACAGGTGGGTGGAACGAGATTGCAACGGCGATTTCAACTTGTGATGAATTATTATTTGAAACAATAGATGGTAATGCAGAAAGAGTTGCCGAACTTATAGAACTTGCTCATGACACTTACACATCTGTTTTAAAGTACAATGATGAAAATTCACTTAGCTGTGTTCTTACAATGGCATACTTTACTGCACCGGGATATTACAATATAATCCGTGAGATGCCTGCCGGAAAGGGATTTGTTGATTTTGTGTTTATTCCGAGGTCTAATGCAGGATTTAGACCGGCAATGGTAGTTGAATTAAAATATAATAAGTCTGCGGACACGGCAATTAAGCAGATAAAAGAAAACAGGTATCATGGTGCATTGTCAGGTTATGGTGACAAGATACTTCTTGTCGGGATAAGCTATGATGCGGGGGGAAAAGATAAAAAACATCACACCTGTGTTATAGAGGAGATAAGCTCTGTCGAAAATTGAATGATGGTTTAAATTGACTTTACGCGGATGTAGATTTACTCTAATTATATTGATATTTATTATTAACGAAAGGAATAATATCTACACTATGAAAAAAAATATAATTGTCGTAGTTTTTTACATTTGTCTTGTCATAATAATAATCACATCATTTCGCAAAAATAAAAATGAAAGTGATAGTGAAAAAATCACATATTCCCAGATAGAACAGGCTGATGTAAAGGTCAAAAACAGTTCTGAGAGAACCAGAAAGGTACTTCACATAAAAGGTGATGTGTCAAAAAATCTGTCACCTTTTATTTATTCTACAAAGGCTGACAGATATATTCTTGATAAGTGTTATATAAATATATATAACGAATTAAAGAAGATAAAAGCAAAGTCAGGTTCGGATTTTTTTGAGAGTATTGAAAGTGACAGCCGTTATAATAAAAAAGATAAAAAGAAGAAAGGAAAAAAGCTGACAACATATACGGTAAGACTGAAAGAGGGGCTAAAAGCATCGGCTGGTACAATGATAACTGCTGATGACCTGATGTTTAATTATTATCTTAGAACTGACAGCTCATATGAGTCTTCTGATAATGTTTACAAATGCAATATTGCGGGGCTTTTAAGTTATCAGACAGGATATAGTGGCGGTGATAAGGCAAAGAAGATACTTAATTCAAAATTAAAGAAGCCGTCAGCTAAAATAAAAAAAGAAATAAAAAACAAAATAATATATCCCGAAATAAAAGATGCGTTTGAATGGACAAGTTCTCTTTATCGGGATGAAACATATTCTTACATAACAGACAAATATCCGAGGACACGGGATTTGTTTGTTTATTTTTTTTCACTGGAACCGAAATATAAGGCTAAAAAGAAAGATGCAAAAAAAGTTATAAATCAGGTTGCGGGTCAGTACGGCTGGGATTATAAAAAACTGAGTAAGGTGACCGGAAAAAATTATAATGCCAAGGTGAAAAAAATCGTACTTAATGAAGCCGGTAAAAAATCAATAGCAGAAAAACAGCGTATAAAGGGAATTACAAAAATCGACAGCTATACGGTACAGATACAGGTTTATGAGAAAACTTCACAGAAAGATTTATTTGACTTTTATATAGTACCACTTGCAAAATGGGGGGATGTGCAGTATTTTGATTCAAACTACAAGTGGGGGATAAAAAAGACAAAGGCAGATGAGATAATAAAAAAGAAAGGGGTGACAGGCGACGAGACAGGTGGATATGTGATTGAGAAAAAAGAGCCTTATGAACTTGTGGAGAGATAAGTTAAAGAGTGACCGTTTCTGTTCGTCTGTACACTTGCAATAATAAGTTGATTGCGACAGGGGTGAAAGTTAGCGTAAAATTTTATTCGGATAAACAAAAAAAGAGAAGGACACGATTTTGTGTTAAAAATGCGATTGACATTGTTTCGGATTAAAAATATACTAGGGGTAAGTAAAGTCGGAAGTATTAAGTGTTGTTATCTGTAAGATAATGAAAAATACACAGCAATGTGTCAATCTGTAGGTGAGTTTGGGACAGGATTTTGCGGATACCAATGTTATATAGATGAAATGAGGTGAATTAAGATGGGTGTATATTTTAATCCGAGTAATGCGAGTTTCCGGCAGGCAAAAAACAGCAGGATTTATGTAGATAAAACAAAATTGATAGAGTATCTTAATGATAGACTGTCAACGGAGGATAAATGTCTTGCGGTAAGCCATGCAAGACGATTTGGAAAGTCCCATGCGGCTGGGATGATAGACGCATATTATAGTCTTGGGTGTGATTCGACTGAGCTTTTTGACGGGACAAAGATTTCTGAAAGTGCAGATTATAAAAAATATATGAACAAGTATAATGTTATTCATCTGGATATAGCATCAGTCTGGGATTTTCACAAAGAAGATTTAGTAGAATCAATGAAAATCATTTCTCGCACTGGCATATATTACGGGAATTTTGCCGATAAAGAAGATTAAAGATGAGTCGGCGTTAAATAACTTCAAATATAACAATGAATTATGCAGGGCTTAAAGGTGATGTTATGGAGATGCTTGCAGGTGGAAGGGTCAGGGTAAATTCATATACATTTCAAAATGATTATGTATGGTTGAAGAGTTTGTCAAAATGTAGTAGAATACTTAATGAATTTTATTTACTTTTACGGATTTTAAGTAATAATTAGGAGATTAAGTGTATGAAATTACAAAAGAAAGAAAAATTACTGATTGTAGATGATTCAAGATTTCAAAGGGTTGTTTTTAGGGAAATGTTAGCAGAAAAATTTGAAATTTTGGAGGCGGTTGATGGAAAAGAATGCTTAGAAATAATTAAAAAAAATGGAAATAATATAGATATTGTATTGCTTGATCTGGTCATGCCTAATATGGATGGATTTGAAGTCTTGCGTAAAAGACAGACAATAAAAGAATTTGAATCAATACCGGTAATAGCTTTAACTACAAGTAATGAAATCTCATTTCAGACAGAGGCATTTGAACTTGGAGCAAATGATTTTATAATGAAGCCTGTTGATGCAAGAATTGCTATTTCACGCATCAACAATACACTAGAATCAGTAAGGCATTTAAAGAAAGTTTTGGAAGAACAGAATTCATGGAAGCTTAAATCGCAGATAGATGAAATGACTCATCTTTTTAATAAGATTACTACAGAGAAAATGGTAACAAGTGTGCTAAGTGAATTTCCACAAAAGAAGCAGGCACTTATTGTAGTTGATATTGATAATTTCAAATCAGTAAATGATATATTGGGACATAAAGTTGGAGATCATATAATATGTGTCGTGGCAGGAGTATTATCGTCACTATTTCGGAATACAGATATTATAGGACGCATAGGTGGAGATGAGTTTGTAGTTCTTATGCGTAATGTACCGGATTATAATGTAGTTACTAAAAAAGCGGCACAATTGATTGATTTATTTGAAAATAAGGAAGGTCTTTCTATTCCTGAAAATATATCCGTAAGTGTAGGAATAGCATTCTCAGATGATAATGACAGGACTTTTTCTGATTTGTTTTCAAAGTCAGATCAGGCATTGTATATGTCAAAAAAATCTGGAAAAGCCTGTTTTAGTATATATGGCATGGAATATGATAATCAGAATCAGACTAAAGAGATTATTTTATTGTCAGATTCAAGAAATATTGTGAGCACTTTGGAATATGCACTTCCTAATTTTGTAAAAATAAAAAATGTTAAAAATTTAGTTCAGATAGATGAACTGTTTAATACAGAAAAGAATGTTGTCGCAGGAATATATATATAGATACATCGGAATTGTGTGAAAATGAGTTAGAACAATTTTGGAACGACATAAAAAAGAAAAAATGGATTGGAAAGTATCCTATAACTGCGATATGTAAAGAAGGAGAACTTAAACAGATGCGTTATGCAGTGACAACCGATGGAATATACGATATGGTGTTATCACCAATTGATGCCGGAATGATTAAACGACGGGTACGAAAATATATTGATGAAGAAAAGCAGAGAAATAAAATATAACACTCTGCTTAAATATAATAGATAACAGCAAGAAAGGAAAAATAAAATGGCAAAAAATCCAATAGTAACATTTGAGACAACAGCGGGAACGATAACAGCAGAGCTTTATCCTGAAATCGCACCAAATACTGTAAACAATTTTATATCACTTATAAATAAAGGTTTTTATGATGGACTTATATTTCATAGAGTCATAAAAGGATTTATGATACAGGGTGGAGATCCTGACGGAGTAGGAACAGGCGGACCTGGATATTCCATTAAAGGTGAATTTGCGATAAACGGTGTAGAAAATGATCTTAAGCATACAGCAGGAGTTCTCTCAATGGCTCGTTCAATGATGCCTGACTCAGCAGGCTCACAGTTCTTTATTATGCATAAAGATGCACCACATCTTGACGGACAGTATGCTGCATTTGGAAAAGTAACAGACGGAATGGACACAGTCAATTCTATAGCAGAAACAGAAACTGACTATTCAGATGCACCATTAGAGCCGCAGATGATAATCAAAGTAACGGTAGATACAGATGGAGTAGAATATCCTGAACCTGAAAAATGCTAAAAATATTATAAAAAGTAATTAAAAAGGGCTGCCGCACTAAATTTTAGTGCGGAAGCCCTTTTTGTTCACAAAATCTTGACATTCTTATGTTATCCTCTTTTGTATATAAATAACAGGAGGTAAATACAGTGATTGAAGTAAAAAATCTCGTTAAAAGGTATGGAAATCATGCTGCGGTAAACGATCTTTCATTTACTGTTGAGACAGGAAAAGTTGTCGGATTTCTCGGACCTAACGGTGCAGGAAAATCAACAACAATGAATATGATAACAGGTTATATAGCACCGACGGAGGGAGAAGTCCTTATCGATGGTATAGACATTATGGATGAACCTGAACTTGCAAAGAAAAATATAGGCTATCTTCCGGAGATACCACCACTTTATCCTGATTTAAAAGTGAGAGAGTATCTTTCATTTGTTGCAGAACTTAAGAAAGTTTCTAAAAAAGATAGGGATATAGAAGTCCATAAGATAATGTCAAAGACAAAGACAATTGATGTTTCTGAAAGACTTATAAAACATTTATCAAAAGGTTATAAACAGAGAGTCGGACTTGCGGGAGCAATGATGGGGAATCCTGACATACTTATTCTTGATGAGCCGACGGTAGGTCTTGATCCGAGTCAGATAATAGAGATGCGAGAACTTATCAGGGAACTGAGCAAAAATCATACCGTTCTTTTAAGTTCGCATATCATGCAGGAGATTAGTGCTGTCTGTGACGAGATTATTATCATAAATGAAGGAAAGATGATAACAAAAGATACACCGGAAAATATTACAAAGAAAATGGTTGACATAAATGGTGTTCATGTTGTTGTAAAGGGTGATAAAACAAAACTTAAAGAGGCACTTAGGACTATATCAGGTATTAAGAATGTATCTTATGACAATGACAAAGATACAGAGGAGGATACGACAGGTCTTACTATTTACTGTGCAGAGGACGAGGATATAAGAGTGGATCTGTTCTATGCACTTGCAAAGGCGGAGTGCCCACTCATTGAAATGAATAAACTTGATACATCACTTGAGGATGCGTTCCTTGCACTTACAAGAGGCGGTTCAAAGCAGTATGGTGGCAGAAAACTCAAAAAATTAAAGAGTGAAAAGAAAGATAAAGCTGAAACAGAAGGTGAACTGCAGAACGAAAATGAGAATCAAAATTCAGAAAAAAATGCTGACATTAGCGGAGAACTTGATGTGTCTGAAACTGAAAAACATTCTTCAGATATGGAAGGAGGAGAAAAATAATGCTTGCAATATATAAGAAAGAGTTAAGACAATATTTTAATTCAATGATAGGTTTTGTGTTTCTTGCATTTTTCCTCGTTATCATAGGAATATATACATGGGCATACAATCTTTCAAGCGGACTTGGAAATTTTGAGGTTACGCTCGGTGGTATATCATTTATGTATGTTTTGCTTGTGCCTATACTTACTATGCGAATAGTTGCTGAGGAAAACAGGCAGAAAACGGATCAGCTTCTCTATACGGCACCGGTATCGCTTACAAAGATAATTGTTGGCAAATATTTTGCGGTTCTGACACTGTTTTCATGTGCATTTATTCCGATATGTATATATCCGATTATCATTCATATGTATGGAACTGATGTAAGACTTGCACCTGCATACAGCAGTATCATAGGATTTTATCTTTTAGGAGCAGCAACGATAGCAATAGGTCTTTTTATCTCATCGCTCACGGAGAGTCAGGTTATTGCATCAGTTGTAAGTTTTATCACACTTCTTCTTACATTTCTTTTAAGCAATATCACCGGGATGCTTCCAACCGAGGCAATATCACAGTGTGTCATGATAGCTGTACTCTGGCTTGTCATATGTCTTGTTTTTTATCATATGATGAATAATGTAACTGTTCTTGTTATGATGGCGGTTATCGGAGAGGCAGCAATATGGATAATCTACGCAGTAAAATCTTCATTATATGAAAGCCTGCTTACAAACATATTAAATACGCTTGCCCTGTCTACACGATTTGATGATTTCAGTCTTGGAATTTTAAATTATGATGCGATAGTATATTATGTTTCAATAGCATTTTTATTTGTATTTTTAACTATCCAGATGATAAAGAAAAAGCGTTTTAATTAGAAAGGAGCAGCAAAAATGAGTAGAGAATTAAGAACAGCAAAAATGAAAAAAAGCTCCGGAGGAATTAAAAAATCATTTACTAACAAAAAATTTAAATCGGGAGCTTACAGTTCTTTTATAACTATTCTTGTAATAGCAATAGTAGTTGTTGTAAATCTTGTGTTTGGAAAGCTTGATCTGTCGAGCGACCTTAGTTCAAACAGTTTATTTACATTATCTAAAGATACAAAGAAAGCATTGAAATCGGCAAAGAACAGTGTTACTTTGTATTATCTTGTAACGGACGGCAAGGAGACAGAGTATATTGAAAAAGTGCTCGAACAGTATCCTAAGGCATCATCAAAGGTTAAACTTAAAAAGATAGACCCTGTTGTAAATCCGGGATTTGCAAGTAAATACCTGTCAGAGAGTGAAGCCGGCTCAGTTGCACAGAATGATGTTATCGTTGTAAATGACTCAACAAAAAATTCATCGTATGTGCAGAATACGGATATGTATTATTCAAATACAGATTATTCATCATACACTCAAAGCAGTGGAGAATACTATCTTGATGTTGAAGGAAAGATAACATCTGCAATACAGAAAGTGCTTGCAGAGAAAAAGACAAAGATGTATATTCTTAAGGGACATGATGAACAGGAAGTTGGAACAACTATGTCAACTTCGTTTAGTAAGATGAATATAGATATTGATGAACTTACTCTTTATTCAGAGGATAAAGTCCCTTCAGACTGTGATATACTTCTTATAAACGGAGCAACAAAAGATATAAGCAAAGAAGAAAAAAATAAGATTCTTGCCTACATGAAGAAAGGTGGAAATGCCGTTATAAATCTTCAGTATGGAACAAAGGATACACCAAATTTAAGGGCATTGCTCAAGTATTACGGGCTCAATGAGCAGATAGGTTCGGTATGCGAAACACAGGGAAATTATTATAACTATGTAAATTCAGTTATTCCGACACTGGATTCTTCAAATGAGATAGCTTCAGGTGTATCAGGGGTAGTTGTAATGCCGTCTCCTGTAGGAATCTCAAAACTTAAGGGGGCAAGAAAGTCACTTACAATATCAGAGTTTATGACTACATCAAAAGGTTCATATCTCAAACTAGATACTTCATCAGGAAAGGCAGCAAAGGAAAAAGGTGATATTGACGGACCATTTGCCATGGGTGTTTCAGTAACAGACAAGATTGATGATAATAAGAGTGCAAAACTTGTTGTTTATGCATCAGCATATGCATTCTCAGATGATGTAATCTCAACAAACCAGCTTGATAATGGCTCATTGTTTACTAATGCGGTCAAGTCATTATCAAATTCAGATGTTGAGGAAACTTCAATAAATGCAAAGAGTCTTTCTTACACATATGTTTCACTTACACAGGGAACGCAGTTTTTCTGGGCGACAGTAATAATCATTATCATACCTGTCGGACTTCTTATAACAGGTTTTGCAATATGGTTTAGCAGAAGAAGAAAGTAAAGGAGGAACAACATGGGCGGAAAAGTGTCAAAGAAAAACAGACAGCTATTGACAATAATTGGATTATGTGTTCTCCTAATAGCATTGATAATTGTATTTTTTGTGGCAACAAAGCATAAGGACAATAGTGAAAAAAAGGAAGAAGCAGGGAATAATATAGAGCTGTATTCAATAAAAGAATCAGATATTGCAGAGCTTCATTTCAAGAACAGCACGGCGGAGCTTACATTTGTGAAAAACAAAAATAAGTGGGTGTTAAAGGATGATACCAAATACAGCCTTGATCAGAGCAAGGTGGAGACTCTTATAAGTGATGTAAAAAAGATGTCTGCTACAAGCGAAGTCACATCAAATTGCACCGATTTGTCACAGTACGGACTGAAAGAACCAGCTTTACAGGTCGATATTACAGATAAAGACGGCAATAAAAAGACATTGACGGCAGGAGATGAGTCAGTTGCAGGTGAAGGACGATACGCTTACATTGACAATGATACAAAGAAAGTGTACATGGTAGAGTCTGCATTTGCATCTGATTTTGAAACTACCAAAAAGGAATTAAAGGCTGAGGCAACTGCTGCACCGGCAAGTGCAGCACCGACGGAAACACCAGTAAAATAGTCATTTTTTATCGGTATATCTGACAATGGATGTCAGGTGTACCGGTGATTATAGTTTTTAGAATTAATAAGGCGGGAATGGAAAAGATGAAAAAGAACAATAAAGGAAAATTAAATAATAAAAAGCAGGTGCTTATCATAATAGCTGTGATAAGCATTATGGTTTTTATATGTATAGTGTTACAGGCTTATATTGAGGGATATTTTGGCGGTAAAAAGAAGAGTGTAAAAACACAGACACAAAATACAATAAACCGTGAAAAAGATGGCAGCAAAGCTGATAGTAACGATAATAAAAGTTCAAAAACAAAGAACACAAAAAATGTTAAAAAAAATAATACTGCTAAAAATAAAAGAAAAAAACATAAGAAAAGGAGGGTGGAACACATAGCTGCACATCCTGAAAGCAGTAAATCTATAAGGGTGCTTATTACAAATAGTAATTTTTCTGATATGTTTCACAAAAAGATAAAGCTTACATCTTCAAGCAGTTTTTATGTAAAGGTAAATAATAAGACAAAGAGTTATGCGGCTGGAAAAAAGGCAGTATTTAATGCAAGTGACAAAAAATTAAAAGGGAAAAAGATAGTTGTAGGTTCTTACAATGGTGCAAAGATAAAAGTGCTTAATATAAAAAGGCAGAATATACACCCTGAGTATCGTGGAACTATGACAATAAAATATAAATCAAAAGGACTTCTGCTTACAAATACACTTCCTATAGAGCAGTATCTTTATGCGGTACTTCCAAGTGAGATGTCAACCTCAAATCCTATGGAGGCACTTAAAACACAGGCGGTATGTGCAAGAAGTTATGCATACAATCAGATAAAATCCGGAAAATATGCTGAGTATGGTGCAGATGTTGATGATAGTGTTGCCTGTCAGGTATATAACAACATTCCTGAGGACAAAAGGTCGAGAAAAGCTGTTGACGGGACATTTGAGAGAGTTATGAAAAAATCAGGGAAAGTCGTAACTGCTTACTATTTTTCAACATCGTGGGGTTATACGGCTGACGGTCAGGATGTGTGGAATACACCGTCAAAAATATCATATCTTGACAGCCGGTTTCAGATTACGGCAAGATCCAGAAGAAAAACAGGAATAAAAGGATATAATCTGTCAAATGAGCAGATTTTCAGAAACTTTATAAATAATGAGAGTTGCACAACATATGACAGTAAAGAAGAATGGTACCGCTGGTCTGTAAAGATTAAGGAAAAAAGCTTAAGAATCCGTATAGATTCAGCTTTGAGTTCATGTTATGTGTCAAATAATGCAAATGTCCTCACTAAGCTGAAAAATGGAAAATACAAATCAAGGTCAGGTTTTGTTACGGGAAAGATAAAGAGTATTGAGATAACAAAGCGTGAAAAAAGCGGGATGGCATCAGAGATTATAATAAGAGGAGACAAAAACACTTATAAAGTATGTAACCAGTATAACATAAGAAAAGTGCTTGCTCCCGTAAGTGAGACGATAAAGCGAAGATATGGTACAGACATGGCAGGTTATTTTATGCTTCCAAGTGCAGCATTTTACATAGATGCAGTATCAGGCGGATTTAAGATAACCGGAGGAGGTTTCGGACATGGAACAGGTATGAGTCAGAGTGGAGCCGGCAACATGGCAAAGCAGGGCTTTAACTACAGACAGATATTAAATCATTATTTTTCAGGAGTTAAAGTGACAGCGTTGAAAGGTTATTGATAGCAGTATTTGAAATATTGCATCAAAATTATAAGGCAGACTTTACGGTCTGCCTTATGTTTTTGATATGATTTTAATTATATTTTTGAATTGTTTTTCAGCTTTTTTTGCTTTTGCCGGTAATTTTTTTTCGAGCAGATGATTTAACATACCTCCAAGAAAAAGTATATACATACAGGCATACAGCCACAACATCAGCAGAGCCATAGTAGTCATTGGTCCATAAAATTTTGAGTAATTATTGATGTTGTTTACATAAAAAGAATAGATGTATGAAAAGATAAGCCAGCCGGCACTTGCCACAAGTGCTCCGGGAATCTGGTGCGTAAATGTTGCTTTGCGGTTTGGAAGTATTACATACAACAACCAGAAAAACAAAAATAAGACCAAAAAGCTTATGACAGCTCTTACATTTATAATAGAAGCAAGAGGCTTTTCAGTAAATGGAAAATGCTGTCTGATATAATAATACAGTTTATTTCCAAATACGATAACTGTAAGTATTACAACAATGAGAATCGCAAAGACTACCGTATAAAAAAAGGAGTAGATGCGTATTATTATATAATTTCTTGTCTCATCAAGGTTATAGACTGAGTTAAGACCCTGGATAAGTGATAAGAATGCCTTTGAGCCTAGCCATATGGCAACAATGATCGTAGCTGACAGTACGGCACCTGTCTGTACATTATATATTTCATTTATTATACTGCCGAGATAATTTCTAAAGTACTCAGGGACGAGTGCAGATGCTGTTTTAAGGAGCATACTTTCGGTAAATGGAGTGTACCGGAAAAGCGACAGTAAAAACATGAAAAAAGGGAAAAAAGAAAGAATCATAAAGAAAGCCGCCTGCCCTGCAAATGCAGATAAAGCAGCTTTCTTAAAGTGATTCATAAGTCTGTTAATTTTTGCATATAAATAACTAAACTTTGAGAGTAAAGTTCTGTTATCCGAAATATCAATTATTTTTTTATTTTTCATAAAAGCTGTTCCTTTAAGTTATAATCGTGTTATATAATTTTATTCAACAGGCGTTATAAGACTGTAATCTCCTGATAAAAGGGTCTGTATAAGATCATTTTCAGTCTTTATATCGTACTCTGTGATTATACCTCCGAGAGCGAGGTCTTCTTTTTCGTGAAAATCACTTCCTGATGTCATGATAAGGTCATGTTCATATGCCCAGGCATAAGTTTTATCATTGTTGCTGTTGTGGCGTGGATTGCCGTTGAAAACTTCGGCACCGTCAAGAAGTGCAGGATTTACCGGTTCGCAGTAGGCTCTATTTGGATGAGCCTGAACGATAAGTATATTTTCATTGTGACATATTTCAGATAATTCTTCGAGGGAAAGATTGTATAAAAAAGGATGTGTATGGAAAAAGTCTTCGTTTACACCGTATAAAAGATAGTCATTGGGACTTTCCGTGAGTGTTACCTCACAGCCGAGCAATACATTTATATCATATGTTTCTGCACAGCCAAGAGCTGTTTTGTATCCTTTTAAAAAATGTGAAGTGACTTCGTCAGGAGTTTTTGCACTGTTTTTTTCAAATACCCATTTGCTGTAGTGGTCGGTTATAACAACGGTATCATATCCTGCTTCTTTATACATTTTTATTACATCCTGTGCACAAATATGTGCACAGGGACTTGTTTCGCTTGTGTGTGTGTGCATCTCAACTTTCATATCCGTATCAGCCTCCGATAAGCAATAAATTAGTAGTAATTCATAGTATAGCATTATGCGGCGGGCAAAACAACTATTATCTATTTGAAAAAAATGCATAAAATAATAAAAAAATCATTTTTTTAGTCGATTTTATGCTAAAATATATAAAAAGATTTTTAGGAGGAATAAAAAATGCATAGTTTTCAGGAAGTTTCGGTTGATTACATGGATATGAATCCGTTTAAAAAAATAGGAAAGGACTGGATGCTTGTTACGGCAGGTGATGAAGAAAAAGCGAATTCGATGACTGCTTCATGGGGAGCAGTAGGAGAGATGTGGGGAAAGGATTCTGTTTTTGTGTTTATAAGACAGAGCAGATTCACAAAAGAGTTTATTGATAAAAAGGGTAAGTTTTCACTTAGTTTTCCGGGAGAAGAATACCGCAGGGATATGAAATATCTTGGTACAGTTTCAGGAAGAGACGAGGATAAGATGAAAGCCGCAAAAGTAAAAGTTGATTATTGTGATGGAGTACCTTATATTGACGAAGCAAATATGGTATTTATCTGCGAGGTAATGTCAAAGACTGATATAGAACCGAAAGATTTTCTTGACGAAACTATTGACGAAACATGGTATAAAGATAAGGACTACCATACTATGTATATAGCTAAGATTACAAAAATACTTGCAAGATAAGGCAGAAATACGACATAAAAATGGCAAAATAAGCCGAAATAGGGCAGGTATGTTAAATGTCTCATTTTTGGGGTAAAAGGTTTCGTTTTTGTTGTGTATTATCTTTTTAAAGATTAAAATACAATATGAATTGTGAACAAGATGTGAATGAATAATAATCACATTGTAAAATATTACACTAGATCATGATATGATAAGGGAGGAAATTTTATGTATTTCAGTAAATTTGCAAAAAAAGTATTGGCAGTAGCCGTCGCAGTAGCCGTTACTGCAAGCTCAGTTGTAGCAACACCAAGCACAAAGAAAGCCGATGCAGCAAGTTATAAAGCTTATCTTTGTCTGCAGACAGCGAAGTTTACATTCAGAAATCAGCATGACGATGCAAAGTTTTCAAACAAACTTCAGAACACAACAAACAAATTGTCAAAAAACAGTGTAAAGTTTAAAGACACTACAATGAAAAAAGGTAAAAAGACATACACTGTTCAGCTTACAGGACTTAATAAATGTATCGCAAAAGACAAGACATTCAATACACTCTATGTAGATACAAATATTAAAGGAAAAGACAAGAAAAAAGTTACTGTTACAAATGTAAAAGTTTTCTTTGACGGAAAAAAAGTTAAGACTATCAAAAAAGGAGTTTTAACACCTGATCCTGGTCAGACAGACGGATTTGTACAGCTTCAGATTATCAATATGTGGAACAGCCGTGTTGCCAAATTTAAGTACACTATGCCAAAGAAAACCATAAAGGTGACATATACAGTAAAGATTAAATAATTACTGCCCGTACATGAACTTGACAATGGCATTTAAAATTGTAGTGTATATTGAGTAATATATTATACATGAAAATAAAGCGTTAAAGTGGAGGAAAAGAATATGAGACTTTCAAAATTAACTAAAAAAGGAGTGTCGGTTGCATTAGCACTCTCAATGGTAGTAGCAGGAACAGCAGGAATGACTCAGAAAGCCAGTGCTGCAAAGAAATTTAAGACATATGTTATGTTTTCAGATGACAAGTGGAAAGTAACTGCAAATATGAATACAGCTAAGGGAGAGTATGACTCACCAAAGACTATTAAAGCTAAAAAAGGAACACAGAATGTTTCAATGACTCTTACAAAGAGTAAGCTTAAAACAGGAGCAAAAGAGAAAACATCTAAAGCAAGTGTATTTTGTGTAGATATTGAAAATGCGATGAAAACATATAAGCCAAGCCAGATTAAAATTTCAAAGGTAAAGATTTATGTTGACGGCAAAGCTATAAAAGTAAAGGCTAACAAGCTTAAACAGGGATATCTTGAGAAAGATCAGAAGAACAATAAATTCCGTCTTGAGATTTTTAATGTATATGGTAAAGGTGGCACAGGTGCTAAAAAGGCAAATTATCCTGTAGATCCTAATAAATTAAAATTTAAGAAGAGCCTTAAAGTAAGCTTCAAGCTCACATTTAAGAAATAGTTAAGAGTGATTTTTAAGAAGATTTTATGAATTAAGATTATAGGTACTTAAGCTTTTGTAATGATAATATTACAAAGTGTATTTTGGAAATGGATTGTCAGTAGGATTATATATTCATATGGCAGTCCATTTTTCTTGCATAATAATGAGTATAGTATTAAAATAAGAAAGCTGCATCCATGAAAGATGTTTATTGCAAAATTTATTATGTATGAAAGTAGGAGAGATATATGTCAGAACAGGGAAAATTTTTAGAAGAATTAGAGGCAGTCAAAAGTATTGCAGCTTCGCAGGATAATAAGCTTACAAAAGATGAAGTGAAAAAATATTTAAGTGATTTAGAACTGTCTGATGATAAAATGGAACAGGTCTATTATTATCTTTCCCTTGCAGGAATAGAGGTTGAGGGATACAGATTTGTGCCAAAAGCAGTTGACTTGCAAAGTAATGAAAGTGATAAAAATGAAGATAAAGAGCTTTCGGATGAGGAAACCGAATCTGAAAAGCATAATGATAAAAAAGAAAACAATACTTCTCTAAAGGAGTTGTCAAAAAAAAGAGCAGAATATAACAATAAACTTTATATGGATGAAATAGGAAAACTTGACTATTATGATGACGCTGAAGAGAGAAATCTGATTCAGAAATTTATGGATGGTGATAAAAATGCCAGGAATAGATTTGTAGAGAACAGGCTTGCACAGGTAGTAAAAATCGCACGCAATTATGCAGACAGGGAGAATGTCAAAAAAGGGATAACAGGGATGGATGAACTTATTGCTGAGGGAAATGTAGGATTACTTGAAGCAATATCCGTGATAGAAGAAAATAAAAAGAATTTTGTTGATAATAATGTTCCAAATTTTGACAGTATAGATGGTGCTATATATATGGAAGTTACAAATGCGATAGAATCTTTGTTAGACACGGTGACTTCGGATAAAGATTGGGAATCAGCAGTTCTCGCACGCACAAATCTGCTCAATGAAGCGGCAAAGTATATGACTGAGGAGATGGGAAGGGTTCCGACAAAAGAGGAATTGTCAGAATATACCAAAATTCCTGTTGATGAGATAAGAGGAATAATGGGATTGTCAAAAGACACACAGCGTATTGCTGATACCACACCGGGTCATAAATCAATCTGACCGCATTGGCATACTACAGCAGTAAGATATAGTAAATAAAGGGTGTCCACAATATTTTGTGATTTATTGAAAAATAAACACAATATATTGTGGACATTTTTTAGCCCAGGTGCTATAATAAGTCTTGCGTTCTTTGAGAGAGTCATGTTGTATATGTGGAATACATATATAAATGCAGGTCAGGAAAAGAACATAGGGTCATGTAGTTATTTGACTATACATGACTGCATAGATTGGAGGAAATATGATGATGAAGGTAATCAAGAGGGATGGCAGAGTCGTTGATTATGACCGCAATAAGATAATTGTTGCGATCCAGAAAGCCAATGCGGAAGTTGATAAAAACGAGCAGGTAAATGAGGAGAAAATAGACTCTATTGTTGCCGGAATAGAGAACAAGCATGTTGACAACATGATGGTTGAGGATATTCAGGATATGATAGAGCAAAAGCTCATGAGTGAGGGAAAATTTGAACTTGCAAAGAAGTATATAATCTATAGATATACAAGAGAGATGGTCCGCAGGGCAAACACTACTGATGATTCCATCATGAGCCTTATAAAAAACAGCAACAAGGATGTAATGGAAGAAAACTCAAATAAAAATGCATATATAGCATCGACACAGAGAGATCTTATAGCCGGTGAGGTATCGAAAGATCTTACAAAGAGAGTACTTCTTCCGGAGAAGATAGTAAAAGCACATGAAGAAGGAATACTTCATTTTCATGATATGGATTATTTTCTTCAGAGCATATTTAACTGCTGCCTTATAAATATAGGCGATATGCTTGAAAATGGTACGGTTATGAACGGCAAACTTATTGAAACACCAAAGAGTTTTCAGGTTGCGTGTACGGTCATGACACAGATAATCTCGGCGGTTGCAAGCAGTCAGTACGGCGGGCAGTCAGTTGATATAAGACACCTCGGAAAATATCTCAGAAAGAGTCATGATAAGTATGAAGCTCATTATAGACAAAAATATGGAGATACTATTACAGAGGATGTACTTGAGGAGTTTGTAAATGACAGGCTTATGGATGAATTAAAGTCGGGTGTGCAGACTATCCAGTACCAGATAAATACACTGATGACTACAAACGGACAGTCACCTTTTGTGACACTTTTCCTTAATCTTGATAAGGATGATCCTTACATAGAGGAAAATGCCATGATAATAGAAGAAATACTTAATCAGAGAATAGAGGGTATCAAAAATGAAAAGGGTGTGTATGTTACACCGGCATTCCCTAAACTTATATATGTACTTGACGAACATAATTGCCTTAAAGGAGGTAAGTACGATTATCTTACAAGACTTGCAGTTAAATGTTCGGCAAAGAGAATGTATCCTGATTATATTTCAGCTAAGAAAATGCGTGAAAATTATGAAGGTAATGTATTTTCATGTATGGGATGCAGAAGTTTTCTCACACCGTGGAAAGATGAAAACGGAGAATATAAGTTTGAGGGACGATTTAATCAGGGAGTTGTCAGCATAAATCTCCCGCAGATAGCAATAATAGCCCAGGGCGATGAGGAAAAATTCTGGACATTGCTTGAAGAAAGACTTGCCTTATGTTTTGATGCACTTATGGCAAGACATCATGCACTTGAGGGAACATTATCAAGCGTAAGTCCTATCCACTGGCAGTATGGGGCAATAGCAAGACTTGGAAAGGATGAGCCTATAGACAAACTTTTACATGACGGGTATTCAACTATATCACTCGGATATATAGGTGTGTATGAAACAACAAAGCTTATGACCGGAGTAAGCCATACAAATCCAAAGGGAACAAACTTTGCACTCAGACTCATGAAAAGATTGAGACTTGCGTGTGATACATGGAAACTTGAAACAGGTATAGGATTTGGTCTTTACGGAACACCTGCAGAGAGTCTTTGCTACAGATTTGCGGAGATAGACAAAAAGAAGTTCGGTGTTATAAAAGATGTGACGGATAAGGGATATTACACAAATTCATATCATGTGGATGTGCGTGAAAAGATAGATGCATTTGAGAAGTTTAGATTTGAGAGCCAGTTCCAGAAAATCTCATCAGGCGGTGCTATCTCATATGTTGAGATACCAAATCTCAGAAATAACCTTGAAGCACTTGAGGATGTGGTTAAATTCATATATGAAAACATTCAATATGCAGAGTTCAACACAAAATCTGATTATTGTCATGTCTGTGGATATGACGGGGAGATAATCATAAATGATGACCTTGAATGGGAGTGCCCACAGTGTCATAATAAGGACAAGAACAAGATGACGGTTATCAGAAGAACCTGTGGTTATCTTGGAGAGAATTTCTGGAATGTCGGAAAGACTAAAGAGATAAATTCAAGAGTACTTCATCTGTAAAATTCAAGAGCTGCCTATTACCTTTGGTTGATGGGGCTCTTTAATCAGGTGCCGGTGATGAACATGGCACCTGATTGTGCGTAGCACAAATTTTATATGAGTAAGTAGCGAAGCAGATTACAAATATCCTTAAAAAGAAAGGGGTGGATGACGGTAATGAATTATGCGGATATAAAAAGGATAGATGTTGCAAACGGACCGGGAGTGAGGGTATCCTTGTTTGTGAGCGGCTGCACACATCACTGTAAGGAGTGCTTTAATCCGGAAACATGGGATTTTGGCTATGGAAAGCTTTTTGATGAGAAAGCCGAGGACGAGATAATACAATATCTTAAGCCTAATTATATAAAGGGGCTTACGCTTCTTGGAGGTGACCCAATGGAAAAAGTCAATCAGGAAGCACTTATCCCTCTGCTTGAAAAAGTAAAAAAAGAATATCCTGACAAGTCCATATGGTGTTATACGGGATATGATTTTGAAAATGACATAAAAGAAAATATGCTTGAAAACTGCGAAGTGACAAAAAAGTTTATGTCATATATAGATGTTTTGGTTGATGGTGAGTTTAAACTTGAACTTAAGGATTTAAATCTTGTGTTCAGGGGTTCATCAAACCAGAGGATAATCATGGTAAAAGAGTCACTTGAGAGTGGAAATATCATTTTGTGGAAAGAACCTGAGAGATAAAATATAAGATATTTAAAAAATAATCTTGAAATTTTTTGGGTAATTGGTTACAATAGTTTATAGGTAGGTTTGTGCAGAAGAGAAAATATCGTAAAAGATATTGATTTTTAGCGAAAGCCTGCATTCAAATGATTAATTGTCGGACCGGTTTTTCCAGTCGGACAAATTATAAAATTTATATTTAGGAGGAATTTTAACATGGCAGTTAAAGTTGCAATCAATGGTTTTGGACGTATCGGACGTCTTGCATTCAGACAGATGTTTGGTGCTGAAGGTTATGAAGTAGTAGCTATCAACGATTTGACAAGCCCTAAAATGCTTGCTCATCTTTTAAAGTATGATTCATCACAGGGTAAATATGAGAAAGCTGATACAGTTTCAGCAGGTGAAGATTCTATCACAGTTGATGGAAAAGAAATCAAAATCTACGCTTTCCCAGATGCAAACAATTGTCCATGGGGCGACCTTGATGTAGATGTAGTTCTTGAGTGCTCAGGTTTCTACACATCTAAAGAAAAGGCTCAGGCTCATATCAATGCAGGCGCAAAGAAAGTTGTTATCTCAGCTCCAGCTGGTAACGATCTTCCTACAATCGTTTACAATACAAACCATGAGACATTAAAGAAAGGTGATCAGATCATCTCAGCAGCATCTTGTACAACAAACTGTTTAGCTCCAATGGCTGACGCACTTAACAAGTTTGCTCCTATCGAGTCTGGTATCATGGTTACAATCCATGCTTACACAGGTGATCAGATGACACTTGATGGTCCTCAGAGAAAGGGTGACCTCAGAAGATCTCGTGCAGCAGCAGTAAACATCGTTCCTAACAGCACAGGTGCTGCAAAAGCTATCGGACTTGTTATCCCAGAGCTTAACGGAAAACTTATCGGATCTGCTCAGCGTGTTCCTACACCAACAGGTTCTACAACAATCCTTACAGCAGTAGTTGACGGAGAAGTTACAGTAGATCAGATCAATGCAGCTATGAAGGCAGCAGCTAATGAGTCTTATGGATACAACGAAGATCAGATCGTTTCCAGCGATATCGTAGGAATGAGATTTGGTTCTCTGTTCGATTCAACTCAGACAATGGCTCTTCCGGTTGGCGATGGTACAACAGAAGTTCAGGTTGTTTCATGGTATGACAATGAGAACTCTTACACAAGCCAGATGGTAAGAACAATCAAATACTTCGGAAAACTTCTTGAGGCTTAATTCTCATAAGAGGATCATGACTCAATAGGCAATTTGAATTATTGACTCACAATGGGGTCCGGTCTTATTGTTGGACCGGACTCCATTTTTGCTATCAAGCAAAGAAAAATTAACAGGAGGCTATTATTATGGCAGCACTTAACAAAAAATCAGTAGATGATATTAATGTAAAAGGAAAGAGAGTCCTTGTAAGATGTGACTTCAATGTTCCGCTTATCGATGGAAAAATCACAGATGAGAACCGTATCGTAGCAGCACTTCCGACGATCAAAAAGCTGATTGCAGACGGTGGAAAGGTAATCCTCTGCTCTCATCTTGGAAAGCCGAAGGGAGAGCCAAAACCGGAGCTGTCTCTTGCACCGGTTGCAGTAAGACTTTCCGAACTTCTTGGACAGGAAGTTAAATTTGCAGCAGATCCGGAAGTTGTAGGACCAAATGCAAGAGCTGCAGTTGCAGCTATGAAGGACGGAGACGTTATCCTTCTTGAGAATACACGTTATAGAGCAGAAGAGACAAAGAATGGTGAGGCATTCAGCAAAGATCTTGCCTCTCTTTGTGATGTATTTGTAAATGATGCATTCGGAACAGCTCACAGAGCACACTGCTCTAACGTTGGAGTTACTCAGTTTGTTGATACAGCAGTTGTTGGATATCTGATGCAGAAAGAAATCGATTTCCTCGGAAATGCTGTAGAGAATCCGGAAAGACCATTTGTTGCAATCCTTGGTGGTGCAAAAGTATCCAGCAAAATCTCAGTTATCGAGAACTTGCTTGAGAAAGTTGATACACTGATCATTGGAGGTGGAATGGCTTATACATTCAGCAAAGCAATGGGTGGAAATGTTGGTACATCTCTCCTTGAGGAAGACTATTGCCAGTATGCACTTGATATGCTGAAAAAAGCAGAAGATAAAGGTGTAAAGCTGCTTCTTCCGGTTGATAATGTGATCGCTGATGATTTCTCAAATGATGCAAATATTCAGGTAGTTGCAAGTGGAGAAATCCCGGATGGATGGGAAGGTCTTGATATCGGACCGAAGACAGCAGAGTTATTTGCTGATGCTGTTAAGACAGCTAAGACAGTTGTATGGAACGGACCAATGGGATGCTTCGAGATGCCTAAATTTGCAGCAGGTACAAAAGCAGTAGCAGAAGCACTGGCTGCGACTGATGCAGTAACGATCATCGGTGGTGGAGATTCAGCAGCCGCTGTAAATCAGCTTGGATATGGTGACAAGATGACTCATATTTCAACAGGTGGCGGTGCATCACTTGAGTTCCTTGAAGGAAAAGAACTTCCGGGTGTTGCAGCAGCAAATGATAAATAATCACCTGACTAAAGTGGGCGTAAGCAAAAAATGAGTCCAGACAGGGATCACGTTCACCATATCTGATAAGTACGGGCGTATGCAACGGACAGGCATGATAGGGTGAATATCCCTGTAATATGGAAAAGGAGATAGAACAATGGCAAGAAAAAAAATTATTGCAGGAAACTGGAAAATGAATAAGACTCCAAGCGAGGCAGTAGCACTTGTAGAAGAGTTGAAGCCGCTCGTTGCGAACGAGGAAGTTGATGTAGTATTCTGTGTACCGGCTATCGACATTGTACCGGTTGTAGAGGCTGCAAAAGGAACCAATATTCAGGTTGGTGCTGAGAATATGTATTTTGAGGAAAGCGGAGCTTATACAGGCGAAATTTCTCCGAATATGCTTGTAGATGCAGGTGTTAAATATGTAGTTCTCGGTCATTCAGAGAGAAGAGATTACTTCGGTGAGACAAATGAGGATGTTAATAAGAAAGTCCTGAAAGCATTTGAGCATGGTATCACACCGATCATGTGCTGCGGAGAAACTCTTGAGCAGAGAGAGCAGGGCGTAACAATGGACTTCATCCGTCAGCAGGTTAAGGTTGGATTCCAGGGTGTTACAGCAGATCAGGCTAAGACAGCAGTTATCGCTTACGAGCCAATCTGGGCAATCGGAACAGGTAAGACAGCTACAACAGAGCAGGCTGAAGAAGTTTGTAAAGCAATCCGTGAGTGCATCGCAGAAGTATACGGAACAGACACAGCTGAGGCAGTCCGTATCCAGTACGGTGGATCTGTAAATGCAGGTAATGCAGCAGAATTATTTGCACAGCCGGATATCGATGGTGGTTTAGTAGGTGGAGCTTCCTTAAAAGCTGACTTCGGTAAGATCGTTAATTACAAATAAAACTTCATTTGTAGGAAAATAGACACCTGTTTGGCAGGTTTGAAAATTTACAAAGTAAGTTTATAAGCGAACGGGTTTTTTATCAGAAGTGGTAGAAAACCCGTTTTAAATAAGTTATAATTCTATCGGTAAGTGAAAAATAATATTTTACGATGGAGAAACAAGATGTCTGGAAAGTGCAGAAAGATAATGTATGCACTTGTAGTGACAGTATTTGCTGCTTTTTTATGGATGATCTGCTGTGAGAATGACCGGAAAGTGTCCGATAAAGCTATCGGCGAGACAACAGTACAGAGTATGCGTTCTGGGGAAAAGACAGTTTCGCTGGAGCAGAGTGATATACCGAAAATAGAGATTGAGGATCTGACAGATGCATTTACTGTGATTTTACAGTATGCTCCGAAAGATATGCTTGCAGGCTGTACGGTGGATGAATCATTTTTGATGTGGTTTTATGCGCAGTATGGCAGGGATGCAGTGATACACATTGCATTTGATGTGCTGGATGGCGGGAATGACCCAGATGTCTGGTATGAGGAAACCGGAAATTCTATCCATGTGCTGTGGCTGCTATATTGCAGGGACAGTGGATTTGGACAGCATGAACTGGAAAACGTATATTGGATGCAGACAGCGGCTGCCTCGGAAATGGTATTTGGATTCGCCGGTGATATTAATTTCGCAGAGAACTGGTATACAACCGAGTATATGAAAGAACAGCCGGATGGGTTGCGGGATTGCTTTTCAGAAGATTTACTTGCGCAGATGCAGGGCGTAGATGTGATGATCATGAATAATGAATTTACCTACGTAAATAAAAAAGGGGCAACATCAGTTTACGGCAAAGCTTACACATTTCGTGCCGACCCGCAGAAAGCAGAATTATTGGAAATATTTGGAACCGACACAGTGACACTGGCGAATAATCATGTCTATGATTATGGGAAAAAAGGATTACTTTCCACGCTAGATGTATTGGATCAGGAGGGCATTCCTTATTCGGGTGCCGGAAGAAATCTCAAAGATGCATCGAAAATTATTTATTATGTGATGAATGGACGTAAAGTTGCCTTTGTATCGGCAACACAGATTGAGCGTTCCAAACAGTATACAAAGGCTGCAACCGAAACGGAACCGGGTGTTTTGAAAGCGTTACATCCAGAAAAATTTTTAAAAATAGTAGAGGAGGCAGCGCAAAACAGCGACTATGTGATTGCAGAAGTGCACTGGGGAACAGAGGGAATGCTTTACCCGGATCAGTCACAGCGGCATCTGGCAGAACAGATTGCACAGGCAGGAGCTGATGTGATCATAGGAGGACATCCACACCGGCTTCAGGGTACTACTTTTGTGGGAGATGTTCCGATTGCGTATAGTCTTGGAAATTTCTGGTTTTCCACCGGAACCTTGTATACTACACTGGCGAAAGTTACCATTACAGAAGATGGAACAGTAAAACTTTCTTTTGTTCCTTGTATACAGCAGAATCTTACAACAAGGATTCTTACAGAACCGGAAGAACGATCAGATTTTTATGAATATCTGGCTTCTGTTTCCATGGATATTGGAATTGATGCGGACGGAGTGGTTTATAATAAAAATGCAGATGATTATCCTGCAGGAGAGATTTTATATGACTCTGATACAAGCCAGACAGATATTATCGGTATGGCTGATAATGAGGGAGACGCGATTGATATTGTCGGAAACCTGAGAGAAGACCGGTAAATTAATTTTGGAATAGTGACTGCAGATTCTAAATCTGTGGTTTCCTATAGATAAATGAGAAAATGTGTCGTACAGGCACCTCAAAGTTTAAGAAGAAGAGAGGATAAGAACATGAGAAAAAAACCTACTGTATTAATGATTTTAGATGGATACGGTTTAAATGACAGAACAGATGGAAACGCTGTTGCACAGGCAAAAACACCTGTCATGGATCAGTTGATGAAAGAATATCCGTTTGTAAAAGGAAATGCCAGCGGTCTCGCTGTAGGTCTTCCGGATGGACAGATGGGTAACTCTGAAGTTGGACATATGAACATGGGCGCAGGAAGAATTGTATATCAGGAGCTCACAAGAATCACAAAAGAGATCAACGATGGTGATTTCTTCAAAAATCAGGCTTTATTAGACGGAATGGAGAACGTGAAGAAAAATAATTCTGATCTTCATTTATATGGACTTCTTTCTGATGGTGGTGTCCACAGCCATATCACACATGTTTATGGTTTACTCGAACTCGCCAAGAGAGAGGGAATCAAGAATGTCTATGTACACTGTTTCTTAGACGGACGTGATACAGCACCTACTTCCGGAAAGGGATTTATCGAGGCACTGGAAGCAAAGATGGCAGAGCTTGGTGTTGGTAAGATTGCTTCTATCTCCGGACGTTACTATGCTATGGATCGTGATAACAGATGGGATCGTGTAGAAAAAGCATACAATGTTCTCACAAGAGGAGAGGGCGAACAGGCAGAGAGTGCAGTTGCAGCAATGGATGCTTCCTACGCAAAAGATGTGACAGATGAGTTCTTCGTTCCAACAGCCATCACAGAGAATGGGAAACCGGTTGCTACGATCAAAGATAAGGACACAGTTATTTTCTTTAATTTCCGTCCGGATCGTGCACGTGAGCTCACAAGAGCATTCTGTATGGATGAGTTTGATGGTTTCGAGAGAGGCGCAAGAAAGAATGTTGCTTATATCTGCTTCACAGAATATGACGCAACCATTCCAAACAAAGAAGTTGCATTCAAGAAGGTAGAACTGAAAAATACATTTGGCGAATATCTTGCAGCACACGGTATGAAACAGGCAAGAATCGCAGAGACAGAGAAATATGCTCATGTAACATTTTTCTTTAATGGTGGTGTAGAAGAACCAAATGAGGGAGAGGACAGAATTTTAGTAAAATCTCCAAAAGTTGCAACTTATGATTTACAGCCAGAGATGAGCGCACCGGAAGTTTGTGACAAGTTATGTGCAGCAATCCGTTCTGAAAAATATGATGTGATCGTCATTAACTTTGCAAACCCGGATATGGTCGGTCATACAGGAATCTTAGAAGCTGCCATCAAAGCAGTTGAGACGGTAGATACCTGTGTTGGAAAAGCAGTCGATGCCATCAAAGAAGTAAACGGACAGTTATTCATCTGCGCTGACCACGGTAATGCTGAACAGTTAGTTGATTATGAGACAGGAGCACCATTTACTGCTCATACAACCAATCCGGTACCGTTCATTTTAGTAAATGCCGATCCATCTTATAAATTGAGAGAGAACGGATGCTTAGCTGATATCATTCCTACACTCATTGAATTAATGGGTATGGAGCAGCCGGCTGAGATGACTGGAAAATCTTTATTGGTGAAATAACACCCAGAGTTTAAAGGACGCAGTGTTGCAGATTTTGTGGTGCTTTCTTAGGATTTGAAGGGCAGCTATAAGCGTCCTTTCATAAGTCGTGATTTTATATGTAATGAAAAAGAAAAACGGCATAAACGAAATATTATGTTTCGTTTATACCGTTTTTCTTTCATTTATGTTGTGTGTCCAGCGAAGCTGGACCACACTAGCCGGTGTAAGTCCGGTCACGGTAATC
>OGJK01000474.1_pt1 | contig 43280 bp, 60 predicted proteins | sample 1571961 | NCBI WGS metagenome assembly OGJK01 (sample SAMEA2582120, study PRJEB24529) | metagenome | biome: Human gut stool | place: China | collected 2011 | reverse complement strand
GTGGTATCGAGTCCATGGCACAACGCTACGAGACTCAGGATGATGATCTTCTTGGCAATTCCGATGAACCCAGTCCGTGAATTCCATTGCCCACTCTTTAAAGCCGCAAAGGTCCCCGATAGGTAATCCACAACGATAAAGACAAGGAGCCACTGAATAGCGTCATCAACGGGGCCAAAAAGAAAGGAGCACAAGGCTCCTAAAATTCCACCAACCGCCAGCAAAACACGGGACGCAAAGTCGGGGATCAAGTCTGACATTTTCACCTCGACTTCAAGCAATTTTCATAATGAAACTTAATGCATAGTATGGTGGCATGTTATTGTGTGGCTGGCCTCCGCCTGCGGAGAAAGTGAGTTCCATTCCACTGAAGTCTTCGTAAGTTGAGTTTGCTTCCATAGCATTGCCATCCATGGTTCTGCTGAACACCCCGGAAACCGCGGGAGGGTACCTCCCCACGGGGAACGAGTTGACTGTACCGCTAATCTTTGGAAGCTCCGCCTCAGACAGCGTGTGCGTGGCTTCGCCGCCAGTCTGCCCCGCGGAATGACCGTCGCTTACACCAAGTACAAAGCGCCCTCGAAGATCAGGCGTCCCATCTCCCCCATCGCAGAGCCTCCATGAAGTGTCAGCTGTCCCAGATGAAATAGGATGCCCGGCCGAGTCAAAGTTCCCAGTAAACGCCGTGATCGCCCCAATAGGAAGCGAGGAGGCAAGACCCGGGTTCAGCTTTGATCCGGCCCCTGAGTTAGTAAAAAGTTTGCTTAAAAGCTTCGGGAACGCCATTTAGACCTCCTTTGGCTTTTCAGGATAGACGATCGACTGCGGGAACCCCGCCTGCGCGGGGATGTCACGCAAAGCCTGGCGATAGGCTTCCCACTTTACCCGGGCTTCCGCGGACAGCGGGTAATCCGGCAACATTAAATAATCACACTCGGTAAGGAGGATGTCCCGTCGATTTCTTGCCCTCTCTGCAAGCTCCTCTGTACTAGGCTCGGGCGGGTCGCTTATTACGTAGCCACCTTCAGTTTTTGTGATTAGCTTGCCGTTTTCTGTAGCCCAGTACGCCATGGACCTGTACTTTGCAAGACCGTCTTCAGTCTTCAGTTCTTCTTCTGTGACTTTATCGCCCACTGCTGCCATAACCTTTCCTCATTTTCCAATACTTAATGCGAATATCCGAACATTGAAGCCATGGCCCTCGGACCTGAGCCACCCTTGTGCCGATGTAGTGGAGATGTTTTCTGCCTGGGTTTGTGTCGTGCCAGAGTACTGGCTATAGCCTGAAACCCAAGTGACCGGTGCCTGAGTGAATGGAGTGGAAAAATTTACTGACCAACAGGTTTCATTTTCTGACCCCCGATACACCGTCACTGAACTCCACGCCAAAATCAGTCCGCTCGCATGCTTCACATAGCCTTGCAGACCGTCGCTGCTGATATACCGCGCCACCTCGCGGTCCACCGCGTCAGATAAAACGGAATCTAAGAGAACATACCCCCCCCCGTATAGCTGAAAAGCTTTTTAAAAATAATAGGCAACGGCATAATTTGTCCTTAATATCCAATTGCGATTACATAAAAGGCGGTAATCGTATTAACCGCAACAGTGGATTGAGTGAGGAAATAACCTCTTACACCCGTAGTGGAAATCTCCTCAACCCCGCCTTGGGTATTTGAAATCCAACCAGACTTGAAATCAGAAACAACAACCGGGTTATTTTTATATGGTTCAAAAAAATTGACTTGCCACAATTTGGGTGTGCCCGTTGTGGAAGGATAGGTGCCCCAATTTACTATCCACTGTATCAGCAGGCCTGACCCATACCGCAGATACCCAGATTGACCATCTCCGCTCACATATCGGGTGACAACTTGATCAACAGTGTTAGGTAAAACGGAATCTAAGAGGGTATACCCCCCCCCCCGACTTACAGTTACTAATTTGTTTATCAGTGCAGGAAGCATTAGCCGTCTCCTCCTAGCCAAAAGAAATCGCTTCGATCTGCAAACCAGACGGAAGCGTGTCGTTGAAAGTGATAGTGGTCGATGTCTTCTCTACATACTGAGCGCTGGATCCCGCCTGGCAGATGATCCCGTCCAGGTAGACAAAAAGTCGATTAGCGCCCATCGTGTATCCGGGTACCGCAAAAGAAGTTCCCGCCGTCAAATCAGAACTCAGCGTCGTTACCGCACGGACGATAGAAATGCCGCCGGCTTTCGTTACGGCATCGATAGCGCTGTCCCGTGCAGAGGCAATCGCGGTCTGCGCAGAAGCGATATCTGACTCGATCTGAGTCTTGTCTGCCGAGACCGCAGACTGAGACGCCGCCGCGGCAGAAGCACTCGCAGAGGCGTTCTTTTCACTCGTTGCCGCACTGGACGCCGAGGAAGAAGCTGCAGACGCGGAATCGCTTGCCGCCTTGGCCGAGGCAGAAGCGGATGAAGCAGATGAACTTGCCGCCGTAGCGGAATCCTTAGCCGCCGATGCCTGACTGGTAGCAGTAGCCGCAGAAGCGCTTGCCGCGTTTTTGGATGACGCCGCCGAAGCTGAAGAAGACTGTGCCGCGTCCGCAGAATCAGACGCAGCGACCGCTGATGCCGCCGCATTCGATTCACTCGAAGCCGCGGCAGTCTGGGACGCTTTCGCTGCGGATGCAGAATTCGATGCCGCAGATGCGCTTGCTTTGGCGTTTGACTCAGAAGTCGCTGCATTTTTGGCAGATGTGGCGGCCGCAGATTGGGATGCGGCACTGGCCGTTTCTGAGCTCTTGGCACTCGCCGCTGAGGTGCTCGCCGCTTCAGCAGAAACGCTGGCCGCAGAAGCCGCGTCGGTCGCTGTCTTCGCTGAATCTCCGGCATTGGCTTCTGAAGTCGCCGCAGCTCCTGCGCTTGCTGTTGCCGATTTAGCTGACGAGGACGCTGAAGAGGCCGACGACGCAGCCGCCGTCTCGGAGCTCTTGGCCGCAATCTGAGACGCTGAAGCCGCAGTCTGTGAGGCTTTAGCCGCAGAGGCAGAAGAAGACGCTGAATCGGCGGACACCTTTGCGGAGGACTGGCTTACCGAAGCCGCAGAAGCTGAGCTCGCCGCCGAATCTGCTGAGCTCTTTGCCGATGTAGCGGAAGCGTCTGCCGAAGATGCGGAACTCTCAGCACTGTCAGCCGCGGTCTGAGCCGCCTCACCCGCCTCTTTAACCGCAGCCACTCCTGACGTCTTTTCCAGGGTGATAGCGGAAAGCGCCTCGGCTTGTGCCGACTGGACAGCGCTAACGCCTGTCGCCTGTGCTGTCTGCACCGCCTTCACGCCGTCTGTCTGCGCCGTCGCCATAGCGGATTTGGCGGCAGAGATATCCGCCTCCATGTCTGTCTTAAGAGAAGATGCGCTTGCCGCTGAAGCTGCGGCAGAGTCTGCGCTCTTCTGGGCAGAGGTCTGGATGGCGGCAAAACTGCTGCCGAGAAGCAGCGAAGTCCCGCCCGTGCTCGTGGAGTAGCCGACCACTCTGTCCGCATCATCCAGAGAAGCCTTAACCGGCAAGTCAGAAACCTTGATAATCGCCATGCTCTCTCCTTAAGCCGTTCTTTTCCAGATGTAGACCGCAAGATAGGGATTACGGACGCTGAAAGCCGATCCGCCGCCGGTAGCCCCCACATTCACAGAGTGGCCGTGCTGACCCGCGTAAGAGGTTTCACCGGCCCACGCTCGAGCCGCGTCAAAATTTATCTGATAGTGCGACTTCATACTGCCGCCATCATCCATACCCTTAGTCCCTGCGACATCCGTGGCATAAAAAGCCCCAGCCTCATTCACGAAGTACCGTGTATAGAGACCGGAGCCAAAAAAGCCCGTGATATTCATAGATCCGCGGGTGTGGGTATGGCCACCGGCCTCTGTTGCCTGTGCCGAGTGGCTGTGCGCTGGCATCTCGTTCACGGTCAGCGTGTGAGAGTCTGCCCCGCCTATCGTCCCCGCCGCGAAGGAGCCGCCGGCGTCGATCAGGGTTCTGCCCGCGCCGATTCGCTCCCATGTTCCGATGCCGAACAGCTCTGCCGGATTGGTTGAAGCCGTTGAGATATAGACCGATCCGACAGGGAAAACGACATCTATGACTGCCTGTTTCGACAAAGCCTTCAGGGCATCAACGAACCCGGTATACAGGGCGGATGCGTCGATAGTTGCGTCCTCGGCCGCGTAGTCTTTGATCAGTTCCCCTATGGCATAACCAGCCGAGGCGCCTTGAGCCAAAACGCGATTTACCTGGGCGGACTTGGCGATGCCGCTTTGGAACCCTGTCGTCCTCACTGCCGAGAGCGAATTGCCCTGCCAAGTGGTTTCATCGACAACATTTGCCGAAGCCCCGTTCGCGAACGGGACCAGTTTGTTTTCTGCCATGTGCTACCTCAAGAAGATGAAATATCGATGTAGAGCAGATTTCCGCTGTCGTCCGTCAATAGCGTTCTATCCGTTGCTGCCAAATTTCCGGCAACTCCGTTCTCTATTATTTCCAGAACGCCAGCGTTGTTAAGAGCGATGATTCTGTTTGATAAAATCTGCCAGACAATGGGAGGGACCCGCGATTTGTCGATGTAGACAGTGATTCTCATGTCCTGAGTGTCTACATAGGCGATCTGTGCCGTTGTGACGCCAAACGCCGTTGAGATCTGGTCAATCAAGGCCATGAGATCTTCGTTGCGGCCCGTGTATTGGTTGATCGCGACCTTTGCTTTGAGGACGATTCTATAGATCTCATCCGAAAGAACCGTAATGCCATAGGCGTCATCACGAGCTGTCTGCCAGACCCCGAGGTCAAACCCCACCCCGTCAACGTCATCAAATGCAAAAAAGACATCCGTAATCTTCAGCGCAAGCTTTCTTGTTTCACCAACCCTCACCCCAACTGCGTCGAGCTGGCTGCCAACCGCATAATCAATATCGAAGTCCCGGACGAATTGCTTCATCCTGGATCGGGCCTCAGCGACAGGCTCAGTGAGCTGATAAACCCACTCCGTGAAGCGCGGCTTTTCGCGATGCGCCCCGGCGATCAGTTCGGTGTATTCGTTCTGGCTCGCCATATCTGTTACTCCACGGTGATCGTGATGCTGTCAGCAGAAGTCGAAGCCTTCTCATTCCACGCTATATCAACCGAGGCCGCCGAGCCGTTCAGCGTTATGCTCTCGAGATAAAAATCCGGGTCGTAGATGTCAGCGTCCCGGACGACTTCCGATACGCATTTCATGATGTCAACCTTCTCGCCTATAGCTAAGCCATTGATGTAGGCTGAGAGACGAGTTTTGACATCGTCCTCGTTCGTCGTGAGCCAGGTGTCTGTTGCTTTCAGGGTGATTGCAATGGTGATTGCGACATCAGTCGGGCGGGAAAACGCGATTTCGTTCACGTTGCCCAGGGAGTCTATGTACTCGACCGTCGTCGAACCGTAGGTAGAAACTCCCTGGCTCTTCTTCTTATATATAGTCTCCGCGATCTCATCGGCCGCGCCGCCTGAAACGACAACGGCGATTGAGTGAGCGGGAATTCCCTCGCTTGACTCACTTCCAGTGTCGTTGTGTCTCCCTGCCACAGACTGAACACCATCCAGCTGCTGAATGGATCCTACAAGACCATCCCACAGACCCATTGTGGGCTGCATCGTGGAGAGCGTCTGGCGGTAGCGAAGTTCTGCGTCAGACTCAACCGCCGATCCCTCGACAGCTGCCGCTTTGTTCGTGACGGACTGCCACCCGAGCGTTGGTGTTCCAATTGTTGTGATAGATCCCGCGGGTGCCGATATTGCGCCTTCTGAATCGGCTGTCGCTGTGGCTACGACTTCGCCTGAAAGCGGGATACTCACAGTCTCAGGAAGATTCCACCTGTTCCCTGCCGAGTCCAGAGCGTATCCATTTGTGATGACCGTCCCGGCCTGCCCAATAATCGTGAGGTCTACGGACGAATGAGAGGCTTCATGGCGAGATATTCCGTTTGTCTTTACGGCGCCGTCTAGGGCAACGCCTACGGCTGTAGAAGGGTTGTAGGCGTTGAAAACGGCGATTGCCTGGGCATTCAGGTCGTTGATTGCCGAAGAGAATATGGCCAGAAGCTGCCCATCCTGAGTGTCGGAGTCGAGATTGATGTCGTCTCCGAAAATTCCTTTGGCTTTAGTTTTGAAGTAGTCTAGGATCTCTTCGTAGCTGGGAGCCGTAATACCGGTCGCTGAAACGGTGAAAACAGGGCTGCTTATCGTCATAGCGTCTCCGAAATTTCTGTAGATCCGTAATTCGTGTCTATCGTGACCTGAATCGAAAGCGTCCTGGTGTCGGGGTCAAGGACCGACTGGAACTCCGTGATCTCTTTAACGCCTGGAGTCCCCAGAATACGGTTCCGAATGATCATGTCCACTGCCTCGTGCTTGCCGAGGATGTCTTGCAGCCAGGGTGTGCCATCGTTTGTATCGAGGAACCACTGCCCGCGCCATAGCTTTAATCTGGTCATGACGTTCTGGGCAACTCCTTCTGGAGAGTCCTGAAAGAAATCAGACAAACCGTGCCCGAGCATCATGTCGCCGCCTGAGTCAAGCTTTCGTACCTTCATTTCACGCCCCGTTTGGATATAATTTCCTTGAGAGTTGTGCGCGGGAAGTCTGCCCGCACGTAAAGCCGCCGTTCAGTGCCCGGCAGACGGCTTCTCTCTTATTTGGCATCTAGCTCATAAGCCGTGATCACAAAGCTGATGTCTCTTCCTTTTTTGCGTGTGCTCAAACACACCCTCTGCTTCCCGTAACGAATTGCAACACTTCCGTTTCTTTCTCCGGCTCTCTCGAGTCTGCCGTTTTGAATGGCAGTTGACAGATTCATAAGCACCCTTTTCAGGTTTTGGCCTTTATCCATCCTTCTTTGGATGATGTGTTCCAACCCCGCCTCGGAATCGCCCCAGACGAGGTCGATGTCGCCTATATCGTCTCTGTGAAATGCTCCGCGGATAAAACCTTTCCGTTCCTCAAGCATCTTGAACAACGCCCGACGACCTTTGAGATTCTTGCCCTTGATCTCCTCTCCATAGAACTGTTCGAGAGTTTTCGCTTTGTGCTCTCGCTTAAGCTGGGATTTTGATTTTCTGGTACCAGCACCAAAAGTGGAAAATTTCCCTCCACTATCTCTTGGGTGTTTAGCTTCAAAAGCTGCTCCATCCATGAAAACAATTTGGCAGACATCGTCTATGAAAAGCACGGCGACACATTCCTCATTGGCACAAAAAAACCCCGAAGGACTTTCGTCCGTCAGGGCCTTTCCAAATGAAAAATTACTTTTTACATCTTTTGGTCTGGAGCGGACCCACCGTTGTGCGTGTGACTGTTGTACGTGTCGCGGATAGACTGCATCTTTCCAGTCGAGTCGTAGATCTGGGCGCCGCCGACAATGTCGCCGGAGACGGTCACCTTGCCCGTGAAGGTCGTTTCCGGACAGTCAATCGTCAACTTGGGGCACGAGAGCGACACGGTCCCCGAAACCGCGGCAGAAAGAGTTCCTCCGATCGAGGCTTCCGCACTGCCGCTTGTTTTAAGGGTCACCTGATGGTTCGAAGGGGTGAGAGCGATGTACGCTCCCCGGTCGTCCGTTCTCAGCTCGACCGAATCCGTTGAAACGCTTCCGATCTTCTTTGCCTGAGACCAGACCCCCGGGATTACGAAACCATCAGACAGGTCATGCATCCGCGGCTCGGCCGGAGGCTGCACTCCACCGCTTTGCCACCACAAGTCGATGGATCTGGAAGAAAAAACAACGAGACATTCATCTCCGGTCCTGATCGGGAAGGTCAGGCTGCATCCCCCTGCGTGCGGGAAGACAACGGGGCAATCAAGAAGCAGCGGAAGATTCAAAATTTCCACGCTGCCGGTTTCCGTGACGCGTCGACCCTGAATGGCTGGCTGAACCTCGCACGTCAGAGCGTCGGCGTTGAAACTCTGGATGATCCCTGGCAGCGCTGTCCAGATCATCGCCTGCCGCCCGGTAAAATTCTGCTCGAACTGCCGAACGGGGTCTTCGATGAGTTCGTTTTCTGAGATCATTGGATGTTCGCCAAAAAGTTCCACACGCCCGGTTCGACAAACCCGGCCCCCTCGTTAACGCCTATGGCGATGATGTCCGTGTACCAGTCTTCGCCCCGGGTATCCCCCACATGCTGCCGACTCCGAATCTGGTAGAAACCGTCACCAGCAATAACCTTTCCTCGGGCGGCATAATTCTCTTGGACGGCCTTGTACTCGGTTGAATAATCCGGGGTCTGGATAAGCGACTGATCAATTTGCACGTAGTTTCCGAACTCCAAATCGGGATTCAGCAACGTCCGGGCTTCGATACCGCTCTGTGTCGCGTTAGGGCGGTCTAGAAGGCCGGTTGATGGCGACAAAATAACGATCTTGTTCCCCTGCCCCCGGCGAGGCGACTTCTGAAAGGCTGTCAAGCCCTTATTTGTGTAGCCCCAGTCCAGATTGTTCGTGTCGGCAAAGCTTTGCATTGCATCGCGGGCCATCCCGTACATAACTTTTCCACGGGGAAGCTTCGTGCTCATCAGCCCCGATGTATCCGCATACGATTCAACCCCATAATCCTTCATCGACTGGGCGATCGTGCGGAATACATCAGACTGGGACGAACCGGCGGGCAGAGAAGAATCAACGATTGAGTACTTGTGCGCCCGCTTGCCTGTCGCTGCTATAAGCCGCAGGCACGTGTCGGTTTCGCTAAGCCGGGACATGGATTTCCACCAGAGGTCACCGTTGAAGATGACCGAATGGTGTTCCTGATAACCAGCTTCGATGATGACAGAGATATGTTCGGCGTTATTCCCGTTCGTTACGATTCGTTCGTTAGTCGGAGCGTTGATCTGGTTGGCAGTGTCGTCAGACACGTTGTATACGCTGATCTCGGCAGTGCATGGGCGCCCCACAGCGGCCTGAGTCACCCTGAATGCCACTCGGTAGTCCGACAAATCAAGGGCCGCGGTGTTCGTCCCGTCCTTAGCGACCACAAGCCGGAAATACCTGAGCCATTGCCTTTCTCCGCTCATCAGGAATCCTCCCAATAGAGCTGCAGGTTCGATCCCATGTCGGCATAGGTTGGAGTTTCTGTGTACAAGCCGCCCACCATTGCATAGAGATGACCCAGCCCCAGATATTGGTGCTGCGCGAGTAAATCGACGCCGCACACAAGCGGGATCCCCTCGATCAGACTTTCGCCGTCCAGTGTCTGGATGTCTAGAAACCAACCTCCGTAGACCGCATCCCGGTAAGCGAGCTTCAACGTGTAATAGCTGTGGCCCAGGGCGATGTTGAAAAACTGCGCCCCGGAGCTCAAAGGGATCTGAACCATTTTCATGCGTTCCCATAATCGGATGGCAATTGGAGAACCGTAGAGGTCTCTACAGCCTGTCTCTGACCGCCGTTTGTCGGACTGGCCGTCCGCTCAGGGTTCTGCTGCACATCTTCGGAAAGATTCGTGCTCTGGGCCGAAACGATGATGACTTCTTCAAACGTGATGTCACAGATCAGCGCACTTTCCGTATCGGCAGTGGAACTTGTGGACAACTTTGTTATCAGCATGTTCTGATAGATCCGCTTACCCGTTGAGACCGTCAACAGTTCACGGTTGTCCATCAGCTTTAACAGCTGTTCGTATACCTCTTTGGTCGACAGATAACCCCGTAGGATTGAGGTATCTAAGACCGAATTGATGAGGCGGGATGAATCCGACCATCCGAAACGGACGTTCAGCACAGAGGGATTTTTATAAGCGTGATCGGAAATCGGAGCGCCTTGATCCACGGGGTGCCGGGTAACAGTAACCTCATCGTCGTGCTCCTCAGAGATCACTACATCCGGAATGATGGCGATGGCCTCAGACCCCGATGACGTGATCGACCTCCTGCGCCCGAGCGTAAGGGCTTCGATGGAGTACGGAAGACTGTTCAATGTCGAGAAATCGAGAGGCATTACATCATGCTCCTCTGGCCGTCGGCGATCGCTGCCTTCGTTGTCTGGGCGATATTCCGAGCGGCATTAGAGTCAGAAACGTAAATGGTTTGATTCACGGTCAGCTTGTTGTCGACCCTGCTCCTGTCCCATTCGTGGAAGTTCCTGCTTCGACCTGTAAATTGCGTGGCTCTCCTGATCTCATCCTGAAGCGATGGGTCCATGATGAGCTTTTGGTAGCCGTTCCCGTTTTCCTGACGGGTAATAGCTTCAATCATGGCCTGCATCTGGCGGGGATCACGAAGATCAAGAGCTGTGTAGGCCCCAACGTTCGCCCCGAGGCGGCTTGAGAGGTACTGCGAAACTCGTTTGATATAGCTTACAGTGTCGTTTTCGTTCGCCGGCGCCCAGGTGCGGACGAGGTCCGCAACAGTCTGTGCCCCGGAGTTTTGGTAGCGTTTCAGCTGTTTCCCGAGGGCCTCAACACCCTCCGCAAATGTTCCGTAGGTCTGGAAGGAGTGCTTGTCCTTTCGAATGTTCCCCGGATTGTTGTTGCGTACGCCCTTCGGAGCTTTCGTTCCGATGTAAGAAACCTCACCCGCCGCCGGGATTCCTTTGCGCTCGAGTTCCTTACCCGGAGTGCCGCCCGCTATATTGTTTTTCCCCGCGCTATTGGCGATCATTGCTTCCTGATCGTTCAGAGCGGTCTGAGCGTTCTTCTTGAAATCGCTTACAACATCGGTAAGGCCGATCTTTCCAGAAAAAAGATTTTTTACTGTCTGAATGCCGCCCGCAACGTTCGCAGTTATGTTTTTGATCCCGTCCCCGCCTAGCCACTTCGCCAGGCGGTCAACCATCCCGGAGATGTCGAAAGTTTTATTCAGAAAGCCGACAAGATATGTAAGAGCCTGTTTGCAAACAGCCCACAAATTCCCGAGACTTTTCCACAGCTCGTTGGATGATTCGGCTGTCGAATCAAGCGCTCCCCCGAGGGCTGCGGTCTGTTCCTTCGCTTTCCGCAGCTCTCCAGGAAAATTCTGATTCTTCATGTACTGCCACGAGTCGCCCAGGCCAATAGCGCTCGCCATCGATGCCGCTGTAGCATCATCCATGCCCTGCATCGCCGCAGAGATGTCGGCTACGATGTCGGTAGTATCACGAAGATTCCCGTTCGCATCCCGTACGGCCACGCCGAACAGATTCTCGATCTGATCTGCGTAGCCCGGGATCGTGCGGAGGCGCTCCCCCATCGTCCCGATAACCTTGTCAGCCATCCCGGCGTCCGCTCCCACGGCTTTGAAAGCCATGCGGAGAGAATTCAGCCCCGAGATGGAGGCGTTGGCGTAGTGGGCGATGTTGAAGTCGGTTGAAAGGTTGCTGCTCGCCTTATACCAGGCCGCATACATTGCTGTAGCTGCAGCTGCGGCTTTCAACCCGAGGTGCCTGACCTTCTTCTCAGCCTCCTGAAGTCCGGCGTTGAACCTCGCCTGAGAGTCCTTGTCAACGGAAAATCCGAGGTTTACGAGGAACCCTTCAATCACACTAGCTGCCATTTTCCTTTTCCCTCAAGCGCTGGGCGACCTCACGGTTGTGAGTCTCGTTCCTCAGGTACGTGTTCAAGATGAACAGATCCTCCAGGGTCAGGGATCCATCCTTAAGATCCCCGTACCGGATCATTCCTTCTCTGACAGGTGTCAGGAGCCAGTCTTCGCCGTTCGGCAGGCTCCACCAGTCGGCACTTTCCCAGGCCGCATCTAAGGCTTCTGTTCGGAAGCCATGCCGAACAATGCGGCTCCAATAGGGCGGATCTCACGCACGACCACTTCAAGCGCGAGCCTGAGGACATCTGCGGATCCGACATCGTCGAACGGAACGCCCTCATTGATGACCGCTCCGTAGGTTTTGCCCCGCTTCTTCTCTACGCACGACAGGCAAATCGAGAGAATTTCGTTGAAGTCCTCCTTCGGCATCTTTGCGAGCCGGTCGAAGAGAGGCTGGGCGCAAGAGAGAGCGATTGCGAGCTGGCCGGCGAAATCCTCGTTCGATTCCTTGTCGGCCTGCTGCTTCCACAGCTCAAGGAAAGCCTTCACAACCCCGGAAAACAGGAAGGGAATGACCGGACTAGCGAGGCGGGAGACATTGAGAGCCTGAAAGCAGTCAAGCCGCCCGATGACGTATTCCGAGCCGTTGATTGTGACGTGCTTCGGTTCCATTGTTTAAGCCTCTGCAGGATACGTTCCGGTGACCGTGTCGATCTTGATGCAGTCAAAGACCCACTCGAGAATGCCGCCCTCTTCTCCGTAAGTGCGGTCGGGCTGTTTCTGGAAAGCGCATCCGCGGCACACAACGGTCTCGTTGTTTCCTTTGTTGCGAATCGTGATCACGTTGTTGCCCCAGGAGCTGGAAGACAGAGCCTGGGCGTCGTACATCGCCTGCAGCAGGGCGTTGCGGGTAGATGTGTAGAGCAGCCGAATCGTCACCGTGCCCGACTTGTCGGCCTTCAGGGAGTGCATTCCCTCCCCGTCTGCCCCGATCGTCATTGTGTTGCGGGACGAGGCAAGCGCAACGGAAATCCCTTCTTTCGAATCGCCGGACCCGGCTCCGAGATCAATCACGCCAGTAGATCCCGTCAGCGTCGCGGTCACATCCATAAAAGAATACGTAGCCATCCAATCTCTCCTTACCTGTTAACCGTGATCGTCACGTTGATGAAGTGAACGGCGCCCTTGAGCTTTACAGCAATCTGAATCGGCGGGGCCTTGCGGGCCTCCCGGTCGGACTGGGACTGCTCATCGAAAGGCTGGATGTATACGTAGTAGCCTGTCGAGAGCGTGTCGCCGCTTTCCAGAGCTCCGAAGGCATCCCCGTTCCAGACTCCCGGGGCGATCAGGCCATTGGTCACGCCCTGCTCCAGGCTCTTGTTAACGCAGGAAACGATGGCCGTGGCGCCGGACTCGTCCTGCCCGACCTTCTTCGATGTGTAGAGCAGGTTCCAGAGATCCGTCTCAACTCTGTTCTGAAGCCAGTCAAGACCGTGCGTTTCGTCAATGAACCATCCGCCGGACGTGATGCCTTCCTGGAGGATGCTCGTGTCATTCTGATAGGCGCAGAAGGCGTTGACGTTATGGGACTTCAGGGCCTCGGCCTGAGAGCTGCGAAGGTTTTCCGCTGTGACGCCCGGGAGCTGCTTGAACTTAAGGGTCAGGGTCGTGTTGCTTCCCTCAAAGTTGATCGTCGCCATGCGGCCAAAGACCGAGGCGGCAGCCACAGGAGAATCGCTCGAGTACACGAGAATCGTCCTGTTGTACCCAAGGCCCTTCAGCCTGGAGCCGAGGGTTGAAGAAGCTGTCGAGTCGATTTCCGTAGAGTTCTGAGTCGTGAAGCCGATCATTCTCGAGGGAGAAGCCGCTTCAATCAGCCCCGCAGCCTCGACAATGGAATCATCAGACGCGTCCGGAGCGACGCAGACCATGTACCACGTGTTGTAATCAAGAAGCGCGGTGATTGCGGAAGCCAGAGACTCTGCCGCCACGCCCGCAACAGAGGTGGCAGAACCCGCAAAGCCCATCAGGGAAGACAGAGTCCCGGTGTCTGTCGTGGCCACGGTGGACGAAGTGCCGGTCGTGGCAGACGTGATTACAAAACGCTCTCCGGTCCAGGCGCAGGACCCGGAAACTCCGAGCGCGGACGAGATCTGAGAGGCCACGCCGTTCAGATTCGTTTCTGCGGAAAGGTCGATTGACGCCATCGATTTCGAGGCTCCGTCGATCGTAAGCGAGAGCGTCCCCGTGGTGATGGCCGTAAAGAGGGAAATGTCCTGCTCAGCGCTTGAGAGCGTCCTGCCGCGCAGCCTTCCAGCCGTGGCGGATTTCGCCCAGCGGCCGATGTAAACCTGGGTAGGCTGCGGGGACTGGCTGAAGAAAGCCTGAGCCGCGAGGTACTCCCGGGACGAAATCCCGAAGTCGGTCGCAATGTCAGAGATGCTGCTGTAGAGCCTGATGCGCTCGTCGGTGTCAATGATGTCGGAATCGCCCAGGATCAGGCAGGAGCCGAAGTTCCTGAGAGCCGCCGCCGTGGGCGACATCTCGACCGCGACATTGACCACGCGCGAAACCGGAAGAGTGGTTGCAATTGCCATTTTCAATCCTCACTGTGAGAGTCTGTTTTGATTTGGATATCGCCGACGGCACAGAGATCCCTGATGCCGAAGGTCCTGCGGACGGCCCGCCCGACGGAAAACCGCACGTCGCAACGGTCCACCCATTGTTCGTAAAGAAGATCCGGCAGGCGCTGCACCTGACCGTCGAACCCCTGCAGCTTTAAGCCGAACTTTTCGAGCCATCTGAGGTTCTGAAAGACCTGAGATCCTTCTCTAAACAGATCGGCGTTTAGAGCGGCGCTCGGGCCATAGAACGAGGCTACAAATCGAAACGTCTGATGCGAAACCCGGAGCACGTCTCCGCTTTCGGGTTTCTCTAGATCCCCCTTGCGGTCGATCTGGTCGGGGTTCCCGTGTGTTTCGACAGACTCGAACCCCACAGCGCACCAGTTCTCGTCTACCCCGGGCCTCGTGCCGGGCTTTGGCAGCCATCTCCGCCTGACATGGTCGAGCGGGATGCCTGTTATCTGCGCAACCCATGAACGGATCGTGTTTGTTGGGTCGCTCGTGTTCGAAGACTCAACTGGAGTGAGGACCCCCGCTGTTCTTGAATCAATAACGGCCATTGCCAGCCTCCTCCGGCCAGCAGACGAGCCGTAAAAAGCCTCTTCCAAACTGGCTGTAATCGGCGCAGTCTTTGACAACAAATCGCTTTCCATGCCACAAGACGGCGTCATAAGCCGCCCCGAATCCTTCCGGCGCCATGTCGGACACGCACCGCACGATGATCGTCCCTGCCCGCTGCAGGGCTTCCGGAAGACGGTCAATCGTTTTTTGGTCAGAGGTGACCACGGCGTTAATCTCAGCCGTTTCCCCGTCTGCCCACGCAGGCTCCCCATTGGCATCGGTCGATTCAACCGTCTTGATCAAGGCGCACGGGGATGTGAAAAGAGGGTCTTCGATAACCTCCGATACATCCAGCAGAGCCATGTCACTTTCCCTTTACCACGTAATAGTCGATGGAGTTCCGCAGGGATCCCGTATTGATCAAGGGCCTCACGTTCACTCCGTTCATCTCGTTTTCACGCTTGCTCTTGGTGAGCCTTGATCGGTTGCGGTTTCTAAGGGTCGAAGGCTTGAGCGGAACAAAGTTCCCGGTTGACATCTCGACCTTCACCGCAGAGGAGGCGATGGACCCAGCCTGTTCGAGGAGCCTTTCCATCGCAGCCCCGTCACCGTGCAGCCCGGCCTTCATGGCGGCCTTGAGCTTAGGGATGTAATTCGGAGCCGCCTTCCTCACGCCGGGCCTTAAAAAGGGTCTCTCCGGGATGTTGGCTGCCGGGCTTCCAAACTCGTGAATGAACCCGAGCTCATGGTTGGACGGTCCTCCGTCGCTTCTGGCGTCCCCTTTGCTGCCGGAGGCTATTCCGACGAAAACGGCAGCGCCCTTGATGCGATTTACAGCCTTTTTCACTTCATCAATGCGCGAGGTCGTCGTTATTGACGCGAACGGCTTGACCTTCATATCTGCCTCGCCCCGGCTCCAAAAATCTTGAGCAGCATGTAAAGCTCGCGTCCATACGCCGTGACATTCCACGATCCGGCCCCTGTTTCCGTTACGGAACCCGTATCAAAAGACACGGAAGCGCCGTCCACGGATTTGGAGGAAACCACGCCGGATGCCTCTCCTGAATTCCCGGATCCTCCCGCCGCTCCCGACCCCTGCGCCTTCAGGAAATGGGCCGCGTACAGGCCCATCACGTGATTTCGCAAGGCCTCGTCTGTCCAAACGTCTTCGGAAAAGAACTTGTCGGCAAGCGCCAGGCGGATTTCAACGGAAGGCCCCGGATAGAGCTCTTCCGTGAACTCCGGAAACGAGGAACGAAAAGAATCAACTGTCAGAGCCGTCATCTTTCGCCTCCGCCGCGTCCTTCTTCCTGGTTCTTCCCTTCACGTCGGAAACGGTCAGGATGTACTGACTGAGGTAGCTGTTTCCGGCCACTTCATCAGAGACCACGTACTCCTTCCCCGCGGCAAAAGGGAGCCTCTTACCGTTAAGCCGGAGCGTGACCGGGCCGTTGACAGTGATCCTTTTCATAACTCCTCCACTTAGTCCGCGAGATCGGCGTAGTACACCATCTCGGGGCGGACGAACTCCACACCGCCCAGGGCGCCGTAGTACGGGACAATCTGGCGATAGTCGCGGTACTGCACCGGCAGAGCCTGAATCTGAACGAGCGGGAAGCGAACCACGTCGTCGCGGCGGGTATAGGCAACAATGCGGCCTTTACCGGAGTTAATGCTCGAATCAGCAAGCCACCGAACCGGGCGAATCGTCAGGCTTCCGCCGTTGGCGACTGCCAGGTTGTTGCTGGTGACGTACTGCAGAACATTCATGTTCGTGTTCGGCAGCTGCTGGGAGGCAAGAGCCGAGAACAGCGCGGGCGGAATCAGGCAGGTGTCCGGAATGCGGTTGTAGGCCGTGTTCTTCCAGGCTGCATCGAGCACGGAGTTGAAGAACTTGATGGCCTTTTCAGCCGTGGTGGTCGAAGCATCAAAAGCGCCGACGTTCTCTTTGGCGATAGCAGAGTTGTTGAGAAGGCCGGAAATCCCAAGCTCGGTGTCGCCCATGTACACCTGGGTGTCGATATCGAGCTGGTGCTTCATGCGCATGGCATCGTGCTTCATCTTGTCGATCGGGCGGCCGGCCTTCATGGCCTTTTCCAGATCGAAGATCGTGTAGTCGACCTCCATGCCCCACGGGGTAACGGGGGTAGTGATCTTGTTCATCTGAATGGAGACGCGGGCCGGGGTGGTGGCCTCGCCGCGGATCCAGCTCTTGGTGCCGCTGCCGGTGCCGCCAAAGCCGCCCGCGTAGTTCGTGAGGATGAAGGAAGTCACCTCGTCTGCGATCGTGACATCCTCGCGCAGAGGCATGTCGCGGGACCAGGTGAATTCGGCGATCGGGTCGTAATTGTGGGGGTCGAGTCGTTCAAGCTGGCCAACAAGGAATGCACCAGTGCTCTGAATCTCAGAGTCAGTAAATTTCATGGAAGTGCTCCTTAGATGTTAAAGGCAATTTCAGCCAGACCGTTCGCATCCGCGGGGCCCATGAAGGTCGCTCCGGAGAGGGCGGTGTTGGAGGTGGAATCAGCGGAAATCGCACCGGTCGAAGTGAGATAAACCTGGCCGCCCGCAGCGGCCGTGCCGCTGGAAACGGTGACAGCGATGTAGCCGCGGCGAAGAACGGAGACGAGCTCCATTTCCTGCACGCCATCGTTGTCGGCCTGACCGTATTCGCGCACAGAGAAGCCGTAGACGGCATCGGAGGCGGCGCTCACAGCTGCGGCCTTGCCGCTCGAAAGCTTGACGGGCACGCCGAAAGCCTTGACGGTTCCGTCGTTGACCTTGGTTTCAATGGTCGCGTCAAAAAGACCGCGGGTAAGGTCGCCTGCATAGCCGGGCGTCATGGAGGTGCCGATGAACTGAGACATGGTTATTTTTCCTTCCAAAATTCAGCAAACTTTTTGTTGAGATCCGCATTGCTCGTTGAGCGGGGAGCCTGATCGGCCATATGGACAGCGACCGGGTTGTTCTTGGCGCGGGCCAGTTCGGCAGCAGCCTTGAACGCAATCGCCAAAGAGGCGTCGTCCAGCGTGTCGGCGTCGCCAAACTCTTTCACGCCTGCGGCCTTGAGGGCCTGGCGGCGGAGGCGGTTGAGAACATCCTTAGAGAAGCCGCCGGTCTTGGCGTCAGCCGCGGGCTTCTTGATGCCCGGGCAGACATCCTCTGCGTCAGCGAGAACTTCCTGCGACTCCTCGGCTGGAACGGTCTCGTCAACCGGAGCCGCTTCAGGATCGGGTTCCGGTTGGGCAGGCTCTTCATCCGCAGCCTGCTCCGGCTTTTCCTTGGCTGCCTCTGCGGACTGCAGCTTCTGGACAAAGGCCGTCAGCTCTCCCACCGCCTTCTCGAGCGCTGCGATTCGGTCTTCGGGAGAAGGCGCGGGAGCCGGAGCGGGCTCCGCAGCAGGCTCCGGATCAGCATCCTTAACGTCGACCTTGTCGAGCGCTTCATTGAACTTATCCTCATCGCCGTCACGGAAGAGGCGGCGGAGCATAGTCTTCCAACTAGATTTAGGTTCGTTCATAAAACCATCACCAATAGAACAAACGGGGCCACACCGCCCCTGATTAACAAGAGCAACGTGGTTCCCCACAATGCCCACCTGATGACCGGAATCGGCGCCGTCCCGCACGAAATTCGCGTCGTAGCCGCACGAGATTTCGCAGAGCGTCCCGTTTTCGATCAAGTCGATTCCCTTCTTGTCCAGGACAAGAAGGTCGGCCAGAAGAAGGCCGGATTCGTCACCTTCGCCCCGCCGCACGTTCTGCACGTGCCCGATGGAGATCTTTTTCCACGTCTCCGGGTCCGCAAAGGTGTCGTGCCCGATCACGATTGGCTTGCCCTCAAAGCTCGCGATCGTCTCGGGCTTGAACAGCTCTTCTGCCGGGCGGCCGACATGCACGACAGGGGCGTTCATCGAGACGTCCGCGCCCGTGTAGTCAAATGTGCCGACTCTCGAGATCGGAACGTCCCGGCAGAGCAGATACCCCTCCGGAGTCAGCTCCTTGTGAGGGCTCAGCCGCTCGCTTGTGAGGAAATTTCCATCTCTAAACTTCATGATTCGTACTTCGATTTAGGAAACAACGGTTCTGCCCAGCAGCGGCAGTTCCACAGCTGGCCAGGATGAGAGTGAACGATCTTCTGACCCGGCTCGCTCGTGATCGGCGGGTCGTTCCAGGACTGTATCGTCCCATCAAGCTGCCGATGCCTTGGTCTTACCGCCCCGTCACCTACCGTGTGCCAGATGTAGTGCGTAGACCCGACGGCCTGCGCCCTTGCCTGTGTGTAAGACGTCCTGGCTCTTGCCGTCTCGGTTCTTGCGATGCAGATCGCCCGGCTCATCGTGATGGGCCCGAGCCGCTTTATGTCCTCGGCGAAAGAAGCGAAGCGCTCGCCCGTCATGAGGCTGCGCTGCGCCATCTCCTGAACCTTTTCCGCGGCCTCTCTTGGAAGAGACTTGATCAGGTCGACCTGAAGGTTTTGAAGATCCTCGTAGGCCTTCCCTGTCAGCGCGTCCTTCAGGCGTTTTCTTGTTTCTGCCGAGAGTTCTCCACCCACCAGCTTCCACGTTTCGAAGTCGGCCGCTCCGGCCCGCTTGAGCATGATTCCCGATATCTCGTGCGCCCAGGCGTCGATCTCGTCCGCGTATGAAAAAAGCCGCATCTGGATCTCAGAGGCGGCCTTCACGGGGTCAGCGGCGGCGGAGTAGTCACGGGCGATTCGGTCCACCTGTCGGGCCACCCGCTTGAGGCGCTTTTGGTACCACGCCAACAGCTGCGCCGTTTTGGTTTGCTCCCGGAACGCTTTCGGGTTTGGCATTTAACGGATCCTCCGTTAACTTGGCCTCCGGCGGCATCATCCCGTTGTCTGCCTCTTCGGCGGCATCTATGTCTTCGTCACTGATCGAACCAAAGAGCCCGATCGTGTCGGACAGCTTTCTCAGCTCCTTCATCGCAACTGATGTCGGGATGGCGCCGGCCTGAAGGGCCTGAATGATCGAACCGGCAAGGCCCTGCGCAGCCTGGGACTTCTGCTCGTTCGTCATCTGCCAGAGGCTCTTGAACTCAAAGCCGAAGTCGGCGTCCGGCGCCGAACCAAAGGCCGACTCATACATGACGCGAAGCAGCCTCTTCAGGCCCGGCCTCAGGTCGGAGTCCTGATCGTGCTTCACGTTGTCGTAATAGATCCGAAGGTCCGACTCTCCGGTTGAGTTGAATCCCGCCGGAGACTGCCCAAACAGGCGCACAAGGGGAACGCCGATGGCGCCGGAGATCTGCTGCCCGAACTGCAGCAGAATGTCCGGGATCCCCGTGAACGAGTACTGCATCGTCTGGAACTCATCGGTGCTGTCGCCGATGGTCAGACCCTCGATCCCCTGGAACTCCCTCATGTAGTCCATCTGTTTCAGGAAACCGTCGCGGGCGAGACTGTTCGTCAGGATGTCCCGCAGCCCCTGCACCTTGTAGTAGCGCAGGTACGACTTGCTGATCAGCTGAGCTGCGCCCTGCGTCGCAAGGTCGAACATCTGAACCTGAGGAATGACGGCCTCGAGTATGGAGGCGCCCCACCCCTGATAGGCCTGCCTCAGGTTAAATGGCAGCCTCCGGCCGTCGAGCCTGATCACTCTCGAATGGTGGATCCTGTTGCCAGGGATGTTGACGCCGACTTCCTTTTGCAGGACCTCGTAGTATTCGGGTTTTCCGAAATCGGGTCCAAGCGCCTGAACGAGCTCGCTTGAGGGCTGTATCTGCCAGCGGTCAAGAACGTACAGCCCGCGGAACGCCCCTTTTCGGACTTCGGCGAGCGGCTGGCTCATGTCCTGCCCGTCGATCATCATGACGGCGACGGACCCGCCGTAGAGCCGGGCCCACTTGATAGCGTCCGCAATGGAGTCCCACACCCGCCAGTCGTCAAGATCGGCGTTCAGCCGGTCCACAACCTTGGGATTCTCGGACTTGATGTCTATGCCCTCGCGGGTCATGTCCTCGGCGATGATGTCCACCGCGAGGGAGCAGATCCACGACCCCTGATACGCCCACTCGAGCTGGGAGCGATCGAGAGACTCGAACCTCGGAACGTAATGGGTCGCAGCAAAGGTGTTGCGGCTCTGGCTGCCGATCCTGAGCAGGGGATTGATCACCCCGTCCAGAAACAGCCTTTTGGCCGCGGACTTTTTTATGTTTCTTGCGCTGGTTCTGCTCATTGCATCCGTCCTAAAGCGGCCCACTTACTCAGCCCGGGCTTCGTGATATAGCCGTCAAGGGCGTAGCGAAGCCCGTCGATAATGTGGTTCGACTTGTCCAAAATGATCGGAAGAACCTCGTCTGTGGTCTTGTCAACCTTATACGAGTAGAGCCTGAACTCATCCGCGGCGTGTTTGCATCGCGGATGGATGACGATCTTCTCGAAGCTCTTCAGATAGGCGATTCCATCCTCCACGCTTCCCTGCCACTTCGTTGCGGCCGAGATCCGGAAAGGCGGATTGACCCGGTTTGCCAGATAGCTGATGGTCTCAGGCCTGGCCGAGTCGGCCTTGATCGGCCATTCGTGCGACCCCGGGACGGATTCGTAGAGCTGCGGCATTTCGTCGAGCTCCACCCCGACCGCATACGCCTCGTAGTCAATGTAGAGGCGGCCATCGAGGATGAAGCAGCGGACAAGCGTGTTCGGGTCGTTCGCAAAGCCAAAGTCGGCGCCGAAGAACAGCCTGTCCGCCTTCTTCCAAAGATCGTCCGGAAAGTCTTCGACAACATAGCGGCCTTTGAACACCTGGGCGTCCGATATCGTTCTTGGATACCCCTCCCAGATGTGCAGATAGGCTTCGTAGTCCGACTTCTTCAGGAACTCCATTTCTTTTCGGAGCTCGTCTGGGAAGTAGGCGTTCTCGTCGTAGTTGACTTTGCGAACGCAGGCGTCCGGCGGCGGGTTCTCGATGAACCTTTTCGTCGTCGGATCGTCTGCGTTCAGGGGGTTGAAGGTGATCCAGATTTCGGACCCCGGCTTTCTTATCGTCGGGATCAGGACGGACCATGACGCTTCTGAAACTGTTTGGCCCTCTTCCACCCAGGCGATGTCAATGCCTTCAGTAGACTTGAGCGACTGGTTGTGGGAAAGCCCCTTGAATATGAACCTGCTGCCTGTTTCCTTGCTGCGGATTTCTGCCTCGAGGAAATCGAAGCGGTCGGCGATGCCGAGCCTGTAGGCCGTATCCTTCAGCACCTGGTAGGAAGAATCGCGGATTGAGGCCTGAATCTCCCTGCAGCAAAGAACACGGAGCCTTGCCATGTCGGCCATCACAATCAAGGCCTCGGCCACGGCCCAGCTCTTGCCCGATCCGCGGCCGCCATAGAACACTTTGTAGCGGTGCGGCCTCCAGATCTCAGCAAAGGGGTTACTTACCGGCATCTTTATGGGCCTCGACAGCCTCCCGCATTTTGGCGTAAACCGCATCCATGCCGTCCCCGACGCTGCCGGAATTAACCTCTGCGATCACCTTCTGGCGGTCGCTGAAGCGGTGGTCATCACGAATAGCAGCTTCTCTGGCCAGCTCCTGCATAGCTACCTTGTAGCCGTCTACAACACCCTTGGGGAAGCTGATTCCCTCATTTTCATGGAGCTGGGTCTTCTCTATAAGCTCTTTAACCAGGTCCATGCGCCGATCGTTGTAGAGTTCAGCACTGGACCGCCTAGCTTCGATTGTGGCCGCAAGAAAGTCGGGATACTTCTTCTTCCACAGTCTTAAAGCTTCTGCACTTGGCATGCCCGGCATTTTGCATATCTTTGCCTCGGACTTTCCTTCTCTAATCAGAGAGAGAATCTTGTTAGCCATCTCTGGACCGTAAGCCGATGGCCGCCCACCCATTGTTTTCTGGAACTTTCTAATTGCCATGGCCTTTCTTTTCGTTGATGAGTTTTCTTACCGCCGCTCGACGTTTGACACCCTTGAACTCGACGCCGAGTAACTCTTTGTATTTATTTTCGTCAAACTTTTTATTTTCACTAGGCTCTTTATTTCTTGGCGTACATTTTTCTGCTGTTCCTTCTTTGCTTACAAACTGGCCATTCTTGTCGGAGTGCAATGCACCGTTCCTATCTTTTGTGTCATCGAAAAATACGAATGGAATCAGGTCGTTAAACCTGATAAATCTCTTTTCGGATTCGCGTAATTCAGAATACTCATTGGCAAATTTCATTTGTTTCCTCGCGCGCGAACCGTACAAGAAACCTATTTGCTCCTCCAAACCGTTTTTGACCGTAGAACCTCAAGGAGGTCATACCCTGCCATAGTCATTTCCGGTTCAATACGGCGTAGCTCACGTTCCCCGGGGTAAATCTGGCAAATTCTATTCCGCGAACATAGCCGGATTCTGATAAAAGTTTCAGGTACCTGGCTACGGTTGACTCGAAGACTTTATCCCCATCACCGAGCATGACATCGCTATGCAGGCCCAGGACGAATTCAGCGAGAGTTTCTGCTTCAATCTTGGATAGCAAGCTTCTGATAATGCCCCAATCACGCCTCATCGCCACCCTCAACGCAATAAAAAGCCCGAAGATCTCTCTTCGGGTTCATTTTCTATAGATACACGAGTGGGTGCCTCAATGGCACTCCCCTATGTACCTCAACGCGTCTTCCGCTTACTGATGAGTATATTTTATATCCTTCTCATAGAAAGTCAAAATATTTTGGAGGGTGACTTCAGCCCGCCGACGCCTTTCTCTGAAGGCTTTATACCCAAGTCCAAGCTTCCTCCGGATCCTGCAGACAGGAACTTTTGGGTAGAGATAAAGACCGCAGATGATAAGCCGGTATCGCTCAGGGAAAAGGGGGGAGCATAGCGCCCTCTCGACCAGCGCCGCATCGGTCTCATCTTTCGGCGGTCTTGGCTCATCCGGCATTTCCGCCGTCCGCCAGTAGGCCTTTGGATCCGGCTCGCCATAAAGAGCAATAAGCCGGACGATCACTGACGGCTGGCTGCGCCGGTTCGGTCTGTCACGGTAGACTCTCGCCCAGTTTTCAAGTCTCGCGTCCAGGTCTCGATCTTCGATCACGCTTCTCTCCTGTCTGTTGGTTCTGCCTCCACCCATACCCGGATACCCTCATAGGCGTCGCTGTACTGCTTCCTGACGGTCAGGATGGACACTTTGCTGTCATCCACCCATGCGATGCCGTTGAGGCTGTCCAAGACGATTTTGGCGACATTATCGGCGTCTGGTTTCCCGGGAGAAATCTCTTGCCGGAGCGCCGCTGCTTTCTTTGCCTTGGTCCATGAGACGGGTACCTTACAGCAGACAAGGATATCGACCGCAAAAGAGAGCGCATCTTTCCCTGTGTACTGCGTCCCGGCAATCGCCTTTCTCGCCATTGACTGGACGAAAGCGCGGTACCGTCGGTCTTCATCCGGGATATAGGTGTGACCGTTCCTCATGAACCGAGGCCGGGCGGCTCCTCTCGCTTTACCCGGCACCTGGAAGCCAAACTCAAAACTCACTTTTCTCCTCCTGCTTTTCCTTGAATTCCCTCCGGGCCTCGCTCACATACCCGGTGGAGATCCCAAATCGCTCTGCCACTACCGGGATTGGCAGCTTCATCGATGCTCGAGCGATATGCTCCCGGATCACTGCCGGGAAGCGCTTTCTGCTACCGTCAGGCAACGCCCTGAGCTGCTTGATGTACTTTCGGACATCGCTGTCAGTCTTCACCCATGAAGCATCCGGCACCAGGCGATGATCGTGGACAGAAGGGCGGACCATTCCCTTTCGCTTATACGCGTCCGCGATGACGCCTATGGTGACCTTTAGCCGGGCTTCAAGGTACATAGCCGGTGCAGTCCGGCAGAGGATATCCAGAGACTTCCAGACATCTTCAGGGATGACGTCAGGTAAGATCCTCGCGCCCTTGGCGTGGGAGATGATTTCTCGTCTTGCCTCGACATAAGCCGATACCTTTTGGAAGTGCTCCTCGCACTTTTGCAGGTCTTCCAGCGGGTACATCCGCTCATCAGTCAGGACTCTGACGGCCCTATCTTTGGCTGCCTTTTCCTTGGCATCGGCTATCTCGGCGACTCTGGCGACCGGCTGCGTGAGCGTGTAGGAAACGAAACTGGCTGGGATCATGCTCACTCCTCTTAGAAGGGGATATCGTCGAAAGAATCGGAGGAATAGGAAGAGACCCACTCAGGGATATCGTCCTCTCTGGCGCCAGGACCGCCTGCAAGCGTCTTCCTGGCGGTAGCCGGTACAACTGAACCTTTGGCGCTTTTAGCTCGCTCCTCGGCGATCAGAGTAAGGAATGGAGGGATCGCGGCTTCTGCCTCTTCTCTCTTTCTCAGACCTTCTCTCGCTTCAGTAATCGCAGACTCTGACGGGATATCCCCGAACTGCTTGCGGACAAAGAGCTCATCCTCGAGCCTGAGCGGGCGATGCTCGACGTAGGCGATCAGCTTCCGCCACATCCACTCTTTTCCGGTCAGCGCTGGGAGATCATGTCTCGCAGTTAGCCAGCGGTGGTAAGCGGCATTGACCGCGGGATCAGCGGGAGTCACTGCGGAAATCGTCACCTCTTTGGCGCTGTCTTCCTGAACTTTCTTCTCTTGAGCCCGCTCACGGATTTCCTTGGCAGACTTCACGATGTCTGACGGCGCAGCCATCTTGCTGTGTCGCTTCGGCCAATCCGTAAGCGCTGATATAGCCGCCCATGCCGGGACTTCATCCTTGAGACAAGAAACCCAGAGGACGAGTCCCTTTTCTGATGGGGTTTTGGCTCCCAAGAGATCAGCGAGCCCCGTAACCTGATCGGTGATCTGCTTGACGTCAGATCCTTCGTACTTAAATCCAGTCATCTACAGTGTCCTTTTCCTCTTCCTTCGTGTCGTCTGTGATCCCCAGAGCTTTGATGACAAAATCGACCTTCCTGTCATTGCTGGAGCGAGAATCGAATTCAGCCTGATAGTCCTTAACCGCCTGCCACTCGGCGTTGATAGAAATCCATCCCTTGGTCGCACAAAGCTCTACCGCCTGCTGGATGCTCAGCTCGGATCTGAGGACCTGCGCTTTAAAGTGCTTCCACGCGGTTTCAGTGAGCGGTGAGTGCTTTGCCTTGCGTACCGTCATCCAGTCTCTGAAAGCGGACTCGGTGAGCTCGACACCGAGCTCCGGAGGTTTGAATGCCTGATGAGTTCTGGTTTTCTCTTTCGACGCATCCGGGATCTCGGATAGCGAGAAGCGGTGTGTCTGTGCCTCCCGCTTCGCCGCAGGCGAGGGGGGAGGTAGGGGCTCTTCTTTATTCCTTTCTTTATTCCTTTCTTTATTACTTATTTGTTTGGGTGCATCTCCTGCACTACCCTCGTGCGCCTCTTGCACTACCCCTAGTGAATCTCCTGCACCAGTCTGATGAATATCTTTCACTAGTGAATCTCCTGCACCAGTGGGAGTACATTCACTAGTAGCCACTCCCTCTAGGTTGATTGCATATCCGCTTGGTGTTGTGAACGTCCCTTTTATGACGATTTTCAAAACGCCTTGTGCCGTCAAAAGCGCAATCCGGCTTTTAACTGAGCGGGTAGACATTCCAGTTTCAGAGGCAATGCGAGTTGTCCCCGGGTTGCACAAGCCGGAGCAACTGTTTCTATGGTTTATCAGGACTTGCAAAACAGCTTTCGAGAGAGTGTCTAAATCACACCTTTCCCAAAGTGTTCTGGTGTCTTGGAGGTTGTTAAATGCCATGGCATTAGTTAAGAACGAGGCATATTGCAGTCGTTCTTATTCCCTACAGGAACGAAGGGATTGAGAATATGCGCCGGGAGCCCTGTTACCTCACTTGCTTTTTTTAGGTATTTTTGCGTGATGTAGCCCCTTTTCTTCCACATTGAAACCTGGCCAGAGCTAACGCCAATCTTTTTAGCGAGTTCACTCTGAGTACAGCCACATGCCTGCACAGCAACGTCAATGCAGTTGACGCTATCCATATCCTTCTCCATCGTCAAATAAAACCATGGCAATAGAATAGCATTTTTAGCTTTTGTTGTCTATAAAAACCGCAGAAGACTAGTTGATGTTTTTAGTTTTTGTTGATAGCTTTAAGAGCTAGGGAGGAAAAATGGAATTCAAAGACAAACTCAATCTTCTGCTTTCCAGAGAAAAGCTAAATCAGGCGGATTTGGCTCAAAAAATTGGGGTTTCACGCCAAGCTGTGCAAGTGTGGGCTTCTGGGAGGTCTGTCCCGAAAGGAACAAACTTAGCCAAGATTTGCGAGTTCTTCGGCGTATCTCCTGAATGGTTCTCTAACCAAAGCTCCGTATCCAAAGAAGAAGTGCGAGTTAAATCCTTTATCCCGGGAGAAGACACTCCACCAGAAGGGTACGTTTCAATCCCCGAGTATCAATTAACATTTTCTGCCGGGAACGGTTCTGAACCAGAATGGGAACAGACGAAGGAATCATCCGCCGCGTGGTATAAGGTCGACTACTTACGGAGTAAAGGCGTTAACCCAGCAAGATGTCGCAGAGCAAAAGTTGTCGGTGACAGTATGGAACCCCTGCTCTTTTCAGGAGACACTATCCTTTGGGAAGAAAACGTCGACCCTCATATTGGGTGCAACCGGATAGTTGATGGAAGTATCTACGTTTTGGCTGTAGACGGGGCACTTCGTATCAAAAAACTCGCCCATATAAAAAACGGCATTCGGATCATTTCCATTAACCCCGCCTATCCGCCTGAGGATTATTTCGGGGATGAAGCAGATGGAATTCGGATTTTCGGTCGAGTCATAGAATCAAGCCATACTTTCAAATAAATTAGTCCTCTTCTTTTAAAAACCGCCTTCGGGCGGTTTTTTTGTGCCTGTTGCTCATTGTCAAAAAAAAACATCTATTTTCTTTTGCTATTTTAGTTTTTGTTGACAACAAAAGCTAAAAAGGCTATAGTCATGTCATTGAACAAAGCAACAAAGGCAACTAATCAAGGAGCCCTCATGTACACCTACCGAATCAGCATCAAATCCAATTTCGCGGATATCAATGGCAAGCCCGCCGCCGAGTGCGAGCTGATCGATTAACAGGAGACAGACATGAAAGACAACGTCATCTTGGGTACAGCCCTGTTCCTCGCACTCATCGGCGCGGCAACGGTGCTCGGCTGGATGTACTGGGCAATCTGCGCAATTGCGGAGGTGCCGTGATGCGAGGAGCCGGGAAACACTTCTACGCCGCGCTCTGCCAATTCCCGTTCTCTGCCGCCGAGGCGAGTCTCTGGGTTGGGGTCGACTTCCTCACCTGGCATGACTACTACGACACGGAGGAAGAGGCGCTGGTCGCGGTCGACAAACTCAACCTCCGCTGTAACCGTGAGTGGATGGAAAAGCACGGCGAGCTTCTCCCAGTGGCTCACCCCCACTTCTACGTCTCCTCACTTCCGTTCTGATAAACAGAGAGTGACAAGAAAATGAAAATCATCCCTACACAAAACCTTACCCGCGCCCAGTGGCTCGAGCTTCGCCGTCAAGGCATAGGCGGCAGCGATGTCGCCGCGATCCTGGGGCTGAGCAAGTGGCGCACTCCCCTTGAGGTATGGCAGGACAAGACCGCCACGGCCCCGGTCGAAGACCGCGAGCCTTCACAGGCTGCGCACTTCGGCACCGTGCTCGAGGAGACGGTTGCTCAGGAATTCGCCAGCCGCACCGGCTACCGCATCAAGACTGCGCCCGGGATGCTCCAAACCGACGACCGCCCGTGGGAGTGCGCCAACGTTGACCGTCTTATCTACAACCAGGGCGACACGCTGCCCGACCTGCCCCCGGCCGCTCTGCTCGAGTGCAAGACAGCCCGCACCGCTGACGGCTGGGGCCCGAGCCAGGAAGAGGAGATCGTCGCCGGTGGCGATCCCGAAGGCCACGAGATCCCCGTCTACTACGAGACGCAGGTGCAGTGGTATCTCGGCATTACCGGCCTGCCAATCGCGTATGTGGCAGTGCTCATCGCGGGTCAGGATTTCCGGGTCTACTCGGTTCCCCGCAACGACGAAGTGATCGCAACCCTGCGCGAGCGCATGGAGGAGTTCTGGAAAGTCCACGTCATCGGGAAGGTGCCGCCCGAGGCCGCGACCCCGAGCGATGTTCGCGCCCTCTACGCCGACGACAGCGGGGAACTCGAAGAGGCTACCAACGACGAGGCCGCACTCATCGGCGAGCTCCAGACGCTGCGCGGCAGGATCGCGGAGCTCGAGAGCCAGGAGAAGGCGCTTGCCTCAAAGCTCATCGTGGCAATCGGCCCCCGCGCCGGCCTGACCATTGCCGGGAAGAAGGCCGCCACCTACAAGACCCAGACCTCACGAAGGCTCGACTCATCGCGGCTCAAGGCCAACGAGCCCGAGCTTTATCAGGACTATCTCGCAGAGAAGAAGACGCGCGTCCTGCGCCTCGCTGCGTGAACGAACAACCTCAACGAATCTAGGAGCAAAACATGAACACAACGGACAAACTCGCAACCGCCCTCGGGCAGGCCCCGGCCCCCGTCAAGGCCCCCGCCCGCGTCGCCAGCAAGAACCCGATCATCAACATGCTCGTAAGCGACCGCTTCAAGAAGCAGATGGCGCTCGCCCTGCCGAAGTCGCTCACGGCTGACCGCCTCACCCGCATTGTCCTGACCGAGTTCCGGAAGACCCCGGCCCTGCTGAGCTGCGACCGAGAGAGCCTTTTCGGCGCAGTTCTCCAGTGCGCCGCGCTGGGCCTCGAACCCGGCTCCGCTCTTGGTCACTGCTACCTGCTGCCGTACGGAAAGACCTGCCAGCTCATCATCGGCTATCGCGGCATGATCGACCTGGCGCGTCGATCCGGCCAAATCCTGAGCCTGTGCGCGTACTGCGTCCACGAGGCTGACGAGTTTCACTATGAGCTTGGGCTGCACCCGGACGTGCGGCACATCCCGGCCGCCACCGCGGTCCGCGGCCCCGTGACCTATGTCTATGCCGTCGCCGCCCTCAAGGACGGTGGCGTTCAGTTCGAAGTGCTCAGCCGCGCCGAGATCGAGGCCGTGAGGAAGAGCAGCCGCGCCGGCACGCGCGGCCCCTGGGTCGATCACTGGGAGGAGATGGCTAAGAAGACCGTGATCCGCCGCCTGTTTAAGTATCTGCCCGTGAGCATCGAAGCCGCCCGCGCGACCGAGATCGACGAGAAGGCCGACCGAGGCGAAGCCGTCACCGAGCAGGACTGGATCGACAGCAACTTCGTAGAGACCGGAGAAGAAGCCGCGCCCGTGATCGAGCAGGCCCCGGTCGAGGCCCCCGCCCCTGAAGCCGCAGCCGAGTCCCCGGCTCCGGCCGCCGGAAACTGACACCCTATTCAACGAGAGAAAACTATGGCATCAGTCAATAAAGTTGTTTTGCTAGGCCGCCTTGGCCGGGATCCCGAGACGCGCTATGCGTCGGATGGAGGCACGCCAATATGCCATCTGGCCGTCGCGACCTCTCGGCGCTACAAGGACCGCGATGGAAACCGCGGGGAGGAGACCGAGTGGCACAACGTCGTCCTGTTCGGCAAGACAGCTGAAATCGCGCAGCAGTACCTTCAGAAGGGTAGCGAAGTCTATATAGAAGGCCGCCTGCGCACCCGCAGCTATGAAAAGGACGGCGTTAAAAGATATTCAACAGAGATTATTGGAGAGTCCATGCAGCTGGGGGCGAGGCCTACGGACGTCTCGGCTAAACCCGCCCAGAAGCCCGAGCCCACATCAACAGCATCCCAGTACGCCGCCGCCTCCGGAAGGGCCGCCCCTGCCTCTCAAGTTCCTGACGAAGAGGTGCCTTTTTGATGATGGCAGATCCGCCAACAAAAACGCTGGAAGCAACTCTGAGATCCTGCGCAAAATCCGATTGCTTTTCGGAAGATGAGCGACTCTGCTTTCAGTCAGCGTTAGACAAGCTGAAAGAAGGAAACGCCTTCTGGGCGTGGCAATGCGTAGACGAAGTTCAGAGAAACCAAGAGAAAAGAGCCGTTCTTGTAAAGAGACTTGTTCAACTTTTTGTGAGAGTACAGAAATGTGCGAGATGAGATTCAGCATTGATATCGGGAGCGACCAACCCTGTCTGATAGTCCGCTCAGGTTCTCTTGGCGAGGCTGTTCTGAGAATCCCGTTCAAGAATACAAAAGAAATTGACAGGCTTAACGCCATGCTCGATATAGCCAAGCAGCAACTGGAGGACGGTCAAAAATGAAAGAGATTGATATCGGCATCTTCGCGCTCCACCCGCTGGCGCACACCCCGACCTTCGGAACCGAGGGATCGGCCGGGGCCGACCTGTACGCAATCGAGGATCAGTACGTCCATGCGGGCGAACCAGCGAAGATACGCACCGGCCTCGCATTCGTCATCCCCGAGGGTTACAAGATGCTTGTTCATCCACGATCTTCAAACCTGATCCTGAGAAACGTGATCGAACCCACGCTCATTGTTGACTCAGATTACACCGGAGAGGTTTTTGTGACTTGGTATCCAACGAAGGACTACGCAATTCTCGCCGGTGATCGCGTCGCCCAGGTGACGATTGAAGAGGCCATCAAACCTAGATTCAAGGTGGTAGATAGGTTGCCGGAAACAAAGCGCGGATCCGGTGGCTACGGATCCACGGGACGCTGATCATGCCGAAAAGCAAGAAACCTCGCAAACTGCACCGCAGGCTGAGCTTTGCTGACGGTCTGAGGCAGGCCTCGGCGCTTTCGAGGCATAACTACCCGATAGGCTCGCGCGATCTTTACCATAAGGAATACAGAATGACTTGTGAAAACGCTAATGCGATCAGCGGTCCTGGAGCCAAAGAAATCTCAAAAGCAATCAAGCTTTTTGTGTCCGGATATGGGGAGGAAGCTTTGGCCGCTATAGATAAAGCAATAGATGAACAGGAGAGCGAGAAATGAGGAAGCGTGGCAGAACAATCCCCCCGCTGGGGTTACTGATGGTGGATGTGAAAGAAGCCGCGGCCATGCTCTCGATTGGGGAAAGCACCGTGTGGAAAAAGGTGAAGGAAGATCCCTCGTTCCCTCAGCCCGTGCGCCTCAGCCCAAAGTGCACGAGGTTCAAGGTAGACGATATCAGGAAGTGGGTGAAATCCGTCGGGACGGGAGTCTCAGCGTGAGTTTCCCTTGATGCCGAGAGATTAAAGAGTGGCGTGCAGATGGAGGATAAGAAGAAGCAGACTTCCCAACCCAATAAAAAATATCCAACTGCCCCAGAAACAAATCGCCCAGAGGTGTTTAACCATAGTAACGGCAGTTAGGGCTCTTTCTTCAGTCGGCTTAAATTCAGATGCCCGGACATAATCCGCAAGAGCCCCATTAATCTTCGTCTGTAGCCAATCCTCTTCGCGTATTTTTTGCATTGCGATCCCTCCAGGAGTCTGTGCTGACCATTTTAACAAAGTGGATTCGTTGGAATGGAATATGCTATATTTTCCCTGTCCGGGATTCCGGACGCGGGATTGGCGTCCCGACTGTTAGGCGCATAGCTGCCTCATGCGGCTTTTCTTATGCGCGCAGGTCACCTTTTATGGGTGGGCTTGCAGGCTCCCTTTGGGAGGCCGGCTCCTAACACCGGTACGCCAACCTGCAAGGCCTGCCCGCCACACTTGGCGTTGTGGTGGCAGGGATTTAATTCCCTTGTTAGGAGACATGCTTATGTCTAATCTCTCTGTGTTCTCATTTGAGAAATCCCCCGTAAGAACTGTCCTCGTTTCGGGTGCCCCGTGGTTTTCGTCTGCCGATGCCGGCAAGATTCTTCAACTCTCGAATATCCGTGCTTCTGTTGCGCTTTTGGATGATGACGAAAAGGGTGTAAATACAATTGACACCCCCGGCGGAAAGCAAGAAATTTCAATCGTTTCTGAGTCTGGTCTTTATGCTCTGATTTTCAAAAGCCGCCGTCCAGAAGCTAAGAAGTTTCGCCGCTGGGTGACAAGTGAAGTGCTCCCCGCTATCCGCAAGACCGGGAGCTACTCAGCCACCCTCACCCCCGCGGAGCAGCTTCAGATCCGCAAGGCCATCTCGGCGCGCGCAAAGAAGAGCGCTGTCGCTTACCAGACGATCTACCACGCGCTCTACGCCCGCTTTCAGGTCGCAAAGTATGACCAGATCCGAAGCGAGGATCTTCAGACCGCGCTCGACTTCATCGCGACCTGCGAGGTAAAGCTCCCCGCGCTCGTAGATAAAAACAGCATCACGCTCTCAAGAGACGAGATGGAACGTATCAGAACCCTCGTCTACTACAAAAAATATCTCTTCCGCAGGAAGCTTGGCCTTGTCTATCAGATCCTCGTTGCTGTCCAGTCTCCAGAGGCGCCGCGCTTCTACGAAATGATGAACGAGGCAAACATGAATGAGGTCGAAAAGATCCTCGACCACCACGACATGGCTGTAAAGGATTTGCCGTGCTATAGGTACCTGGTGGCGCAACACTAAGCGCATCAAAACCACAGCCCTCTTACCCGCCAGAAGAGGGCCTACGGGCTTCAAGGATAAGGTTATGAGAGTGTGAAAATCGGTTTTGGGGTTGAATTGGCAAAAAGATAAAGCAGCCCCTTCCATTTAACCCCAAACTGATTGCATACATCAGGAATCTTAGGATGCTTCTTAGAATCGGGCCTAGGGAGTTCGTGCGTTATGACCATATCCCCGCTGGTCATTGCGTAAGCAATTAAGCTCCCATCTGCCTTCTGTAAAAAATCATTCATATGTGTGAACCCTTTGTCATTAAGAAAGTTCACGATCTTCTTATGGTTTATTATGTAATTTTTTGCCTTTTCTTCTTTAATTACATATTGCTTTCTGCTCTTTATCCAATTCGATACCTCATCGTCTCCTCCAGATACCTCTTTATAGACCGACGAAAGAAGAAGAAACTGCCCCGTTTTAAATCCAGAATCAAGCCATTCCCAAAACCCGGGGAAATAAGTAAATGGGTAGTCTTTATTCTTGGCTTGGAGGAAAATGTTGGTGTCAAGGATAAAAGCCATTTTTATGCTCCAGTAAAGGCAATTTCTTTTGCATATTTATCGATGGATTTTGGCTTTATCCCCGATAATTGCCACATATCGCGATAAAGAATAGCCCCAGACTTAACAGAACTTATCAGGGCTCGAGAAAAATTCCGCCCCAATGCCGCACCTCTGGACTTGTAATAGTCAGCGGATCCACTTGCTTTCGGCTGCATCCGCCCCTGCTCCTTTATCTGGCTTAACGCCGTCCGATACTGTGCCTCAGAAATTCTCCTCAGCACCCTCGCCCTAGTCAGCACTGCCCACGAGCTGACTTTTAACTTCCGAGACAACTGATCAATCTTTCTAATCAGATCATCTTCCTGAATCCTTTTAAACTCATTTTCATCAGGGAGTTCAGACTTGGGAATTAAGACAGCGCCAGCAACATGGTTGGCAAAACTCTCTTTACCTGTAACGAAACGGTCACCTCCAGACACCCCGGAGTCATTCTTGCCTATATGGACAAGTTCATGCACCAAAGAAAAGGCTTGTCCCGCGAGAGCGTCTTTGCTATTTATGAAAATAAAGGGCGCGTAATCGTCAGACAAAGCGAATCCACGAAACTCATTAGGATCAAGCGGTCTTCTTGTATTTACACGAACAATCCCGCTACGCATTACACATATACCCAGCGCTTCTATTTTTCTAGTAAGTGCCGAAATAAACGCGCCACGACTATTCGCTTCTTTTCTCAGATCAGCAATAGAAAGTGTCTCAGAGATAAACTTGGCAGCTTCCTCCGGGTCGTCATAATTGAGAAGGCTCCCAACAAAACCATTGGGTTCACTGAAACCGTTTTTTAGATAGTCCCGGTACCAGTCCTGGCATTCTGTAACGTAATCAATAGTGTCCCTTAGATCGGGACTTGCTTCCACCAAACGCTTCCCTTCAACCGTTCTAAAGTCCGGGATTTGTATGGTGTCTGCTGGGGGGGTATCCAAAAGCAACATCGGGAAAGCAATAAAGGCCCTTTCCGCAAGCCTTTTTGCCTGCGAGATGCTGGGGGCAACCTCCCCGCTCTTCCATTTCCCTATCGTCCCCTCTTTAACCTTGATTTTCTTCTCAAGGTCTTTTTCACCTAGCTTTGTACGAGAAATCGCCCAAGATAGGGTCTGAGGGAAAAAGATTTTTTTAACATTTTCCATATCAGGCCTCCATACCCGATTATGCTCTTGCTTGCCCCGCTCCGCCAAAGCCCCTCTGTTAGACCTGTTTTTAATCCAATCGTTTAGCTAAATCTCCGGCGCTTGAACGGTTATACCGCTGGAGCTTAAAGCGCTGCCAGTTTATCCGACATGAACCAATGACATGCAGAATTTCCCCCAGGCATCGTAGACCTCACGCATATCACCCAGAGCCTGCTCCCGATCGTACGCGCACTGGTAGGACTCGTTGCGGTGATCCAAGCAGCTTTCTCTCAGATCGCGCGAGAACGGCTTGTGGGAGTATCCCTTGGCATCCTTGGCCCAGGTATTGAAAGTTGCCCGCGCGAGCCCGTGGAGGGTCACTATACGGGGTTTGCCGGTCTTCGCATGGAACTGATCGGGGTCTACCCAGCCAATCCCGTCAATTCTTTTCTGTTTGTCGTGCATGCGCTTAATCAGCGCCCGGACAGAATCACGGGAAAAAGGAGAATTTCTCCCCTTGTTCACATTGGGGAAAATATAGGAATCTGGAGATCCCCCTACCCGTGGGGCTGATTCCAGCAGCTGAACGGCTTCTAGGCAAAGCGGTGTTTTGCGGTCAAAGGGAATCTTTTCGCTCTTCACCTTCATGCGGGCACGAGGAATAACGTGCAGCCACCTCCCATCATCATCCTGCTGGATTTCCCCCCATGTTGCTTCACGCGCTGTTGTGTTGCGCGCTGAAGTAAGGATCGCGAATGCAAGGCAGCGGGCCGTCTGGCTAACCGGGACAAGCTGCATAAGTGCCTTAAAGAAAGCCGGCATACGTTTCGGCGGCAGTGCCGGCTCGTGCCCGCCTTCCGGTCGATTTAGTGGCAGCAAATCCCCTAAACGCCCGTCCACCACCTGGCACGGGTTAACCATCGGCGGGATCATCTCCGAGCGTATTGCCCAATCAATCGCTCTTTTAGCGTCGCTAAGGATCCTTTCGGGCGTGTCAATCATGGTCCCCCACTTTTCCCCCAGGGCATCACAGAACATCTGAGGTTTCAGGTCTACAACCGGGCAGTCTCTGATTTCTTTAGGGATGTGATTCCTGAAAAAGCCATCCCAAACCAGATCGCGGGATTTTTCAGCGTTTTTCCACCTCCCCCTCTTTGTGTTGAACTCAATCCACTTCCAGATAAGTTTTTCAAAGGTTAGTGCGTCCTTCTCTTTTTGAGGTGCCGGGGAGGGGCGTAGCGCGTCTCTGGTCGCTTTCTCCTGCTCAGATGGGTCAATCCCTTCCGCTATCAGTTTCCTCCATCTGAGCCCCTTCTCGAAGGCCTCAGCGAGTGACATTTCGGGATACTTCCCGAGAGTAAAGACCCGCTTCAAACCACGATCCCGAAGCAGGAAATAACGGGCATATGTCCCGTCCTTGAGCTTCCTGACTCCAACATAAAGCCCGGGGACAATCCCGCATGAAGCGTCAGCCGTCAGGGCTTTCAAACGCTTGTCAGTCATCCTGTTTGCCACGCGCATAACGCTCAATCTCCGTAATCAAATGTTTTTAAATAAAAAATACAGTTATTACCACAAAAAATTCCGTTATGTTTGGGGAGAAATTGAAGTTTCCCCGCTCATTTGTGGTAATGATTGTGGCATAGATTCTTAGATAATGACACGCCTTACGGAGAGGATTAGAGACAAAGACAACACGCGTATTGTGTCTTAAGCTCTTGTTTTTATTGAGTTGTCGTAGACGAATACAAAGAAAAAGGAGGCAACTTTCGTTGTCTCCTTTCCTGGAATTGGTCGGGGTGGTGGGACTCGAACTCACGACCCCTTGCACCCCATGCAAGTGCGCTACCAGGCTGCGCCACACCCCGAGAGAGCTGAACTATACCACAAAATCTTCATAAAAGGAAATTTTTGATGGAATCCCTGATATTCCGGAGTTCCTCGACCACATTCGGGCTCACGGCGGCTCTGCCTTCAGTCGCCTGAGCGACTGCTGTCTTCCGGTGCTTCAGATGCTTCTTCGCGCCGGCCAGCGTATAGCCCTGATCATAGAGGAGCGAGCGGATCTCACGCGCCGTGAGAATATCCTTCTTCTCATAGCGGCGGCGCGAACCGTGACGGCCCGGCGAAAGCTGCTTGAACTCATCCTCCCAGAACCGGAGAACCGAAGTCGCGACTCCGACCAGCTCAGCCGCTTCGCCGATCGTGAAAAAGCGTTTCTCCGGAATCGGCGGAAAAGCTCCGATTTCTTTCTCTGACATGCCCTTTTCCTTCTCTAGCTGACCTTCCGATTCTAACCGCTAAAAGGACGGGCTTAAAGAAAAGCGGCAGAACCGTTTTACCGGTTCTGCCGCTCTCAAACACTCGGATTACAAAGCGATTTTAATTCGCAGACTTCGCCGGGAAGCCGGCAAAGACTGCATCGCGGAGCTTAGCCGATGCGTGGAACGTAACGACACGGCGGGCCGTGATCGCGATTTCCTCACCCGTCTTCGGGTTGCGTCCGGGGCGCTGGGGCTTGTCGCGCAGCTGGAAGTTGCCGAAACCGGAAAGCTTCACGGGGCTGCCATGCTCCAGGCGGGAGCGAATCTCGTCGAAAAACACATCGACAAGCAGCTTCGCTTCGCGCTTCGAAAGACCCATCCGGTCAAACAGAATATCGACCAGATCGGCTTTCGTCATCGTCGTCCCGACGGTGGGGGAAAAATCATTCTCTTCAATAGCCATTTCAAAGGTTACCTAATTAAGCACGAAGTTTAATGCCAAGGGGTTCAAGTCCAGCGATCACCGCTTCAGTCGCGCCTTCGATCTGGGCTTCAGTCACAGCCTCTTCACCGAAGGACTCCAGCACGAGGCGGAAGGCCATCGACTTATCGGCGGAAGGCTGATTTTCCGGATGGTACACGTCGAAGAGACGGAAGTCGGTGAGACAGGCGAGTCTCACATCCGTTCTCCGGGCGGCGCGCACCGCGTCGAAGATCTGCTTCGAAGTCACAGAGGCCGGCACTGCGAGCGAAATATCGCGCAGCGACTTCTGGAACTTGGAAACGGGCTTATGCTCGGGGACCGGCACGCTGAGCAGCGGCTCTACATCGATCTCGAACACCACAGGGCAGAGGGGGAGATCATACGCCTGCTGAAGCCTCGGGTGCAATTCGCCGATGAGACCGATCCGTTTTCCGTCAAGATACACCCCGGCGCTGCGGCCCGGGTGAAGCGACGGGAAGACTTCCGGAACAAAATCAAGCGTGAGCGGGAAGGCGAGGCGTTCGAGGTCACCCTTCACATCGAAGAAGTCCACGCGGCGGGACTTGATGCCCCACTGCGGAGCGTCCGCGGTGCCGTAGGCGAGACCGGCGAGGTGCTCGGGCTGACGGACGCCCTTCACGGACGTGTCAGAAGGCTCAATCGTCGGATCCTGGAAGAACACGCGGCCGAGCTCAAACACGCGCACACGGTCTTCCTTGCGGTTCAGGTTGTAGCACAGAATGTCGACAAGGCCGCCGATCAGCTGCGTACGCATCACGGAGAGCTGCGAGGCGATCGGGTTCAGCAGACGGATCGGGGCAGCTTCGCCGCCGAAATCCTTCTCCCACTTCTCTTCGACAAACGAGAAGTTCACGAGTTCCTGATAGCCGCGGCCGGCAAGCTTCAGACGCAGGTCATGCTGCGTGCGGCGATCCTCGCGGGACGGCAGCATCACAGCGCGCTCAAGCGGCGGATTTTCCGGCAGCTTGTCGTAACCCCAGAGACGGGCCACTTCTTCCACGAGGTCCTCTTCGATTTCGATATCGAAGCGGTACGTGGGAGAGGTCACCGTGAAGAGGTCACCGTCACGCGTGTACTCAAACCCGAGACGCTTGAAGGCTTCTTCCATGAAGTCGGTCGGAATGTCCACACCGACGAGCTTGCGGCAGCGTGCAGCGCGGAACTTCACGACGCGGCGCTCCGGGAGATCGGACTCAATGTCGCTCACCGGGCCGACGCGCGTGGTGTCGGTTCCGCAGATCGAGAGAACGAGCGCCGTGATGTACTCGAGATGCTCACGGGTCGTTCCATAGTCGACACCGCGCTCGAAACGGAACGACGAATCGGTGTTCAGGCCGAAGCGCTTGGCGGTTTTGCGCACCCACACGGGGTTGAAATAGGCGCTCTCGATAAACACGTCGGTCGTGGTGTCGCTGATGCCCGAATCCAGGCCGCCGAAGACGCCGGCGATGCACATCGGACGCTCGGCCGAGCAGATCATCAGGTCGTCTGCCGTGAGCTTGCGCTCCACGCCGTCCAAAGTCACGAAGGGCGTACCTTCGGCGCAGGTGCGTACGACGACCTCGCGGCCCTCGATCTTCGCCGCGTCGAACGCGTGCAGGGGTTGTCCCAGTTCGAAAAGCACGAAATTGGTGATGTCCACCAGGTTGTTCTTGGGGTTGATGCCCGCGGCACGCAGGCAGTTCTGCATCCACTCGGGCGAGGGGGCTATCTTGCAGTTTTTTACGGTCACGCCCGCATAGCGGGGCGCCGCCTCGTGGTTCTCGACGCGGATTTTCACGCCGAGGTCGTGGTTGTCCGGGGCGAAAGCCGACACGTCGGGCATCTTCACCGAAACATCTTCCCCCCGGCTGCGCAGATAGGCCGCCAGGTCGCGCGCCACGCCGATGTGCGACGCGGCATCCACACGGTTGGGCGTGAGCCCCACCTCGATCAGGTAGTCGTCCTCGATGCGGAGGTAGTCCCTGGCCGTCGTACCTGCCACGGCATCGGCGGGAAGCTCCATGATCCCGTCGTGCGAGGCTCCGATGCCCAGTTCGTCCTCGGCACAGAGCATGCCGAACGACTCCACGCCGCGGATCTTGCTGCGTTTGATCTTGAATTCCTCGTCGCCGCCGCCGGGGTAGAGCACCGTGCCCACCGTGGCGCAGAGCACTTTCAGCCCCGCGCGGCAGTTGGGGGCGCCGCAGACGATCTGCAGCGGCTCGCCCGTGCCGACGTCGACCGTGGTGACATGCAGGTGGTCGGAATCGGGATGATCCTCACAGGTGAGCACCTCGCCCACCACCACGCCCGCAAGGCCGCCCTTGATGGTCTCGATCTTCTCGAAGCCCTCGACCTCGAGTCCGATGTCGGTCAGTATCCGGGCGACCTCTTCGGCCCCGAGATCGGTGTCGATGTAGCGTTTGAGCCAGTTATACGAAATATTCATATCGTTGAATTTGAGAATTAGCTAAAATCGAACAAAGATAACGATTTTTCGTTATTTTTGTAAAAACGACGGCGATTATGAAGGCGAAAAATTACACGAGGTGCGATTTGGCGATGATGGGGATCAGCACCTACGGGCTGGCGATAAGCGTGTGGGCGTCGTTCGGGGATATTCCGCAGCCGTTGCAGGGCAGCGGATCGCTTGCCGTGGCCGTGGTGTCGGTTTACGTATTGATCCGCGACAGGCGGGCTGCAAACAAATAATTGGTTATATATAGGTGACGAATTTTTTTACGGAAATATTTGGATTTACGGTTGCGACCCGTTATATTTGCCGAAACGAAACAGGAATTTATGATCCGGAACTTTAACATACAGGCATGGTGGTGGCGCTCGTTGACTCTCGTGGACAATGAGTGCGGCTCAGTGCGTGTATAGTTGAAAGCATAACGAACACACAAGCCCGTTGTTTACGAGAGAGTAAACAACGGGCTTTTTCTTTTGCATCACATTTTACCGAACACAGAAATAGACAAAAAAAACATGGAAACAAAGAAATTCTGCCTGACCGAGCGTCAGATGCCCACACAATGGTACAACATCGTGGCCGACATGCCCAACAAACCGCTGCCGCCGCTGCATCCCGCGACCAAGCAGCCCGTGACGAAGGAGCAGATGAGCGCCATCTTCGCCGAAGAACTGATCGACCAGGAGATGTCGACGGAGCGTTTCATCGACATCCCCGAAGAGGTGCAGGAGATCTACAAGATATGGCGGCCTTCGCCGCTGGTGCGCGCCACGGGACTGGAAAAAGCCCTCGGCACCCCGGCAAAGATCTATTTCAAGAACGAAAGCGTATCGCCCGCCGGATCGCACAAGCCCAACACCGCCGTGCCGCAGGCCTACTACAACTACAAGCAGGGCATACGCCACCTGACGACCGAAACGGGCGCCGGGCAGTGGGGCGCGGCCATCGCCTTCGCAGCCAAGCATTTCGGGCTCGACGTGCAGGTTTTCATGGTGAAGGTCAGCTACGAACAGAAACCCTACCGGCGGCTGATGATGAACACGTGGGGCGCGGAGTGCGTGGCGTCGCCCTCGACGCTGACCGAATCGGGCCGTGCGGCGCTGGAGCGCGATCCGCACTGTTCGGGAAGCCTCGGGCTGGCCATTTCCGAGGCCGTGGAGGTTGCCACCTCCACCCCCGGCTACCGCTATGTGCTGGGCAGCGTGCTCAATCAGGTGCTGCTGCACCAGAGCATTATCGGCCTTGAGACCAAGGCGGCGCTGGATAAGTACAACATTGTGCCCGACATCATCATCGGCTGCGCCGGAGGCGGCAGCAACCTGGGCGGTCTGATCTCCCCCTTCATGGGTGAAAAGCTCCGTGGTGAAAAGGATTACCGGTTCATCGCCGTGGAGCCCGCCTCCTGCCCCAGTTTCACCCGTGGCAAGTTTGCCTATGACTTCTGCGACACCGGCATGGTGTGCCCCCTGGCCAAAATGTACACTTTGGGCAGCAACTTCATTCCCTCTCCCAACCACGCCGGCGGTCTGCGGTATCACGGCATGAGCAGCATCCTCTCCCAGCTGTACCATGACGGCTACATGGAGGCCGTGGCCGTGGAGCAGGCCAAGGTCTTCGAGGCCGCCGAGCAGTTCGCCCGGATCGAGGGCATCCTCCCCGCCCCCGAGTCCAGCCACGCCATCCGGGTGGCCATTGACGAGGCCCTCAAGTGCAAGGAAACCGGCGAGGCCAAAACCATCGTCTTTGGCCTTACCGGCACCGGCTACTTCGACATGGTGGCCTACGAAAAGTTCCACAACGGCGAGATGACGGACTACATCCCCACCGACGCGGAACTGGAAGCCAGCTTTGCCACCCTGCCCCAGGTCCCCGGTCAGGACTAAAGCCCCCTCCAACTCTTACCCTCTCAACACACAATCGCCCAGCCGCGCCGGATTTCCACGCACCGCCTTTACCCGCAAGGGGTATGCAGCATCCATAAAGCAGCACAGCCGTTAACGGCTGCCCTACCTTACCGTTGTGAAAATCTTACCGCTTTTATCGACAGTTTCAAGCAAAAACCATCCCCGCAGGCAGTTGCCTGCGGGGATGGTCTGTTTTTCATTAAGAGTTGCTGCAAAGAACCCATCCTATGTCCGATCCGGAAAAGTTCACTGTTCCTGGGCAGTCTCGGACAGCTTTTTCAGTTCTTCCTCCTCCAGCACCCGGTAGGCCACCTTGCCCACCAGGGTCTTGGGCAGTTCCTCCCGGAACTCAATGTCCGAGGGCATGGCATACTTGGCGATGTGCTTGCGGCAGTAGTCCATCAGCTCCTGCTTGCAGGCCTCCGTGGGCACATAGCCGGGCTTGAGCACCACGAATGCCTTGACTCGCTGCATCTTGATGGGGTCCTTGACGCCGATGACGCAGCTCAGGTGGACGTACTCGTGGCCGTCCAGGATGTTCTCCAGCTGGGAGGGATACACGTTGTAGCCGTTGGTGACGATCATGCGCTTGATGCGCTGGCGGAAATAGATGAAGCCCTCCTCGTCCATCATGCCCAGGTCGCCGGTGTGGACCCAGGTAAGGCCGTCCTCATGGGTCTGGAGGGTCTGCGCCGTTTCCTCCGGGTGGTGGAGATAGCCCATCATCACCGTAGGCCCAGACAGGCAGATCTCGCCCTCGGTGCCGTAGGGAACCTCCTTTTGCGTCCCGTGCTCCACGATCTTATAGTAGGTGTCCGGGAAGGGGATGCCGATGGAGCCTTCCCGGGAGATGTGGTACGGCGTCAGGCAGGAGGCGGTAACGCACTCCGTCAGGCCATAGCCCTCCCGCACCTGAATGGTAGCGTGATGGTCAAAGAGGAACTTGTCGAACCGCTTTTTCAGCTCCACGGACAGACTATCACCGCCGGAGTAAACGCCCTTCAAACAGCTCAGGTCCGCGTTTTTCATTTTGGGCAGCCGCAGCAGCGCCTCGTACAGCGTGGGGACGCCGGCAATCAGGTTGCACCGGTATTTCAGCAGCAGCTTTGCGTAGCTGTCCGGCGTGAACCGGGGCACAAGGATGCAGCAGCCGCCGTTGACCAGCATGGAATGGATGGACACACCCAGTCCGAATCCGTGGAACATCGGCATCACCGCCAGCATTTTATCGCCGGGACGGAACATGGGATTGGTGGCGATGATCTGCGTCCCCAGGGCATTGAAATTCAGGCTTGAGAGCTGGATGCCCTTGGCGACGCCG
>OGJK01000463.1_pt1 | contig 43721 bp, 36 predicted proteins | sample 1571961 | NCBI WGS metagenome assembly OGJK01 (sample SAMEA2582120, study PRJEB24529) | metagenome | biome: Human gut stool | place: China | collected 2011 | reverse complement strand
TGGCGCAACAGGATGTGGGGGTGAGTATGGCGAACCTTCGCAAAGCGGCCCGAGGCCGCGAATGCACGGTACGGATCCCCGGGTACTGCAATGGCAATCCTGAAACTAGCGTATTGGCGCATTATCGCCTGGCGGGTACCTGCGGAACTGGATGCAAGCCGGACGATACCCAGGCGGCTATTGCCTGTAATGCTTGCCACGATCTCATCGATGGCAGAAAGAAAACCACTGATTACACCCGCGACGAACTGCGCCTGATGCATGCCGAAGGCGTGCTCAGAACTTTGGCTATATGGAAACAAGAGGGGTTACTGAAAGCATGAAACTCGAAGCATCCTTAAAACATTTCAGCCCTCAGGGTATGCACATCAGCGACGACGTGAAAAGCACAACACCAAATCGCCTGACCGGAACAGATGTTATGGCGGCCATCGGTACAACCAGCAGTCGTGCGCGCTTCGGCCTTGCCGCTTTCCTCGGAAAGGCTGGTATCAGCAAAACGGACGAACAGCTTGCAATTCAGGCGCTGGCGCAGTTTGCCATCAAAAACGCTCCTAAAAATGTCCGCAAAGCCGCTGGTGACAAGCTCGGCGCCTGCATGTTGACGCTGGCGCAATTTGCCTTTGCGGAATACTCACGTTCGGCGGCCACCAGCGCAACGTGTCACAGCTGCAGCGGAACCGGCTTTATTTCCAGCCATGAAGATGTAATTAAGCACCCTGGTATTTTCGATGCTGACGGTGTCGAAGTGAAGGCCCCAAAGATTAGAAATGAACTGGTGAAAAGGGTCTGTGGAGTCTGCGGAGGAAAGAAAGTGATCCATGCGCGATGCAGGTGTAGTGGTAAAGGGGAGGTCTTAGATCGCAAAGCGACCAAAGAACTTGGCGCACCGGTTTTCAAAACATGTGAACGCTGCTCTGGTAATGGCTTCTCTGTTGTACCCTCTGCGACGGTACACCGCGCCATTCTGAAGCGTCTCCCGGATCTCCATCAGTCTTCGTGGTCACGCAACTGGAAGCCGTTCTATGAAGGGCTGGTGGATATGCTTCACAAAGGAGAGAGACAGGCAGCGGCTGAATTTAAGAAGGCGACCATTTATTGATGTGATCGAAACAGATGGCGGCAAATTTTTGCACGATAGAGTTGACTTTGCATAAAATTGTCCTGTATTCTTCTAATCATGGATACGTACATCCAAATGAAACTGATTCTGAACCCTGCCAACCGGCGGGGTTTTGCTTTTCTGGGGGAAACGATGCCCCAGCCATATTTTTTTAATCCGGGCATGACCACTCAACAGCTTGAAGACTGGCTTGGGCAACAGAAAATCTATCTTGCCCACTTCAACCGTCTGATAGCAGAATAAGCCGCTCTTGAGGAGCGGCTGAGTCAGATCTCTGCGGAGATTGGGCGAGTCGCTACTGGTAGCTTTGAAGGAATACTGAGTTTTCCCTGGGATCCCAGTCCTCTTGTGGAAAATCCTCAACAGGATAGTGGCCAGTCGGCAGATTGAGTGACGCCAGGACAGCGGCAGCATCTTCTGACATATAACTGGGCTTTAGTTGACTGGCAATGATAAAGAGACAGTCGTTTAGCGAGAGTCTTCTAATCTCTTCAGGTTTCCACTTGGTCATTTCGAAGATAAGGTGATGAAGAGCCTTATCGTTATCAAGATAATAATAATCCGATGAAAAATGTTTCCTGTACTCATCGAGAATACATTCAAGAGTGAATATTTGTCCTATTCGATACCAAACCTGCCTGGCTCTGTAACTGTGTGAGTCTGCCAGTAATGTTTGGGGGAAGTTGTTATTTTGACAAACCCGGGACTTGATTACCTGTAAAAGGTCTGAGTACTTACTCATATTTTCACCAGTTGATGTTTTAATCATTTGCGAATCAATTTTATCAAAGAGAAAAACAAGCCGCTACACGCTGATAACATCAGGCTGGGCGGTTATGGTGAGCCGATACCTCAGACAAGCAGAGTATTGAAACCAGAAAGACTGAATGTTAAATTTCTGGTGTGGTGAATCCCCCTATGCGGAGGGGCATTGCCAGTCTGATATGTTTTTTTGCGCATTGCGAGTCGTCTGTGGACTGGCGGCGACTTACCGGGAGGCACCCGGCACCACACCTAATAAAAAATGATGATAGCTGTAAGGCCCACTTCGGTGGGCTTTTTCTTTGGGCAAAAAAAAGCCCGCATGGTTTCATGCAGGCAAGGCAGTTACATTTAGATTTTGTCCCGGTATATGTTTTTTTGTCCGGAAGTCGAAAGATACTGTCTCGAATACATTTTGTAAATAACGGATTCAAATCACAAGGCCATGCATTTGCATGGCTTTTTTATTATCAGGTCCCGCAGGAATCATCATCGACACGCTTCGTTGTTAAATCCAGCCTGACGGGCCTGACCCTTTTCAAACACACAGCTTCCCGATCTTTCATCGGAGGCGGTAACTATGGCTAAGCGTATGCAAGACAAAGAGAGCATTGCCGGGATGTCCTGGCTGGTTCTGCTGATCATTGCTTGCTGGGGTGGACTTGTCCGCTACCTGATAGATGTGAAGCAGAGCAAGGCAACATGGAGCTTGATCAATGCTCTTGCCCAAATGGTGGTTTCAGGGTTTACCGGCGTTATTGCTGGCCTGGTGAGCATTGAAAGCGGACTGAGCATTTACATGATTCTGGCAACCGCGGGGATAAGCGGCGCGATGGGCTCCGTAGCGCTCACGTATTTCTGGGAACGAATCACCGGAGTGAAAGCACAATGACAGCAGACCAGATTATCGAGGGGATCCTCGGCAAGGAGGATGGTTATGTCGATCATCCGTCGGATAAAGGCGGGCCGACCCGCTGGGGCATCACGCAGACCACCGCCCGTGCACATGGCTACACCGGTGATATGCGAAACCTGCCCAGGGAAACAGCAAAGCAAATCCTGCTGAGCGATTACTGGACCGGCCCCCGGTTTGACCAGGTGGCAGCTCTATCTACGTTACTGGCAGATGAGCTTTGCGACACTGGCGTGAACATGGGGCCATCTGTAGCCAGTAAGTTTTTCCAGCGCTGGCTGACCGCAATGAATATGCGCGGAAAGCTGTATCCCGATCTGATTCCGGATGGCGCCATTGGTCCCCGAACCATCACCGCGCTTAAGGGATACCTTTCCGCCCGCGGGAAAGAGGGTGAACAGGTTCTGGTGCGTGCGCTGAACTGCAGCCAGGGTGCCAGATACCTCGAACTGGCGGAGGGCCGCGAAGCCAACGAGGATTTTCTCTACGGCTGGGTTAAGGAGCGTGTCCTGTGAAGATGATCATTTTCGCTTTGCTTGTGCTGGTGGCTGTGCTCGTTCTGTTACTTCTGCGCAAATATACCCGGCTGGAGTTCGTAGGGCATGCCAGCTTGCTGCTGAAAACGTGGTCTGTAAAGCTGGGAGCTATCGGCGCGCTGGTTGGTGTATGGGCGCAGTCGTTCCCGGATGCTGCGCTGCACGCCTGGGCGGTGCTGCCGCCGGATATCAAAAACATCCTGCCGCCAAACATCGTTGCGTTGATTAGCCCTGCGCTGGTGGTGCTGGCCGTACTATCGCAATACGTACGCCAGCCAGCATTGAAAGAAAAGGCCGACGAACTGAAGGAGCAGCAATGAGCTTTGAAATTATCGCGGGACTGGTGGTCGTCATCCTGGGTGCTATTGCTGGCGCGTTCGGCATTGGTCATGCTCGCGGGGCCAGTAAGGCGAAAGCCAAAGCTGATCAGCAACGTACCGAAGAGAACGCCGCTGCTACTGTCGCCGCGGCAGAACGCCGTGCTGAAGTCACGAAAGGGGCCAGCGATGTACAGGAAGACGTTAAGCGTATGGGCGATGACGATGTTGATCGGGAGTTGCGCGAAAAGTTTACCCGCCCCGGTAGTCGTTGACACGGCCTGCAGCTGGGTGCGGATCATCTACCTGACTGACCACGATATCGATGTGTTGGATAAGCAGACCAAGCGTGACATCCTGGCGCACAACAAAGCAGTGCAGGCCAATTGCTCGCAGCTCACAGAGAAGGGTTCCAGGTAATTCAGCTACAAACGCAGAACACTTTAGGTATTGAAATTTACATGGCCACATGAACAAAAAATCAGAATACGAGACAACAGAGCGCTGAAAAATGAAAAGTTGGTATCTAAGTCAGGTGCATTAAGGCACTATGGATTTTCAATTCCTTCTATCTAAGAAGCTGCCCATGACAAGAAATTCACTCCCTCAACTTCCGCATGGTTATCGATACGGTGACGAGCACTCTATTCACCCTCATTGTGATGGGGATTATTTAGCTCCGCAGGGATATGTTATCAAGTCCGTTAACCTTGTAGATGGGGTGGTTATTTATGTGCCCATCCAACGCTACATCAAGCATCTAGATCTTTGGGTTAATGCCGAAGGAACTGTCGAATAAATTGTTAGTTACCGGCCTCGTTCGGGAGAGCTGAGAATTGCCATCAAAAGACCAGCAGAGATGCCTGGTGCTCTGGTTGAATGTTCCGGCAAGTTGAAAATGATTGGTTCAATGAGCTCTTTCGATATTTAAATGCTTTCGATAACTTAAATGAAGCTATCACCACGTTATCACTGCCAGCCAACACCAAAACGGCAGTGGTCAGTTAAAAAGCAGAAAAGCCTCTCCCGGGTGGCTCCTGAGAGATTTTAGTTTTCTAACTGGTACTAACCAAAGGTCGCATATCTATGCGGCCTTTTTTTTAGCCGGTTTCATGGCTTGAGGACATCCTGGACGACAATATGTGACAAAACCAATCAGGGGAAACAGGAATGCCCTGTGAGCGGATTTACGAATCAGTAAGAACGTTTATCCCCACAAAAGGATAAGATGGCTTTTATCCCTTTGTGGGGGTAAAAACCGTATGGCCTCGCATCTGCGGGGCTTTTTTATTCGCAAAGGTAAAACGATGAAGAGCTTAGATATTGAATCCATAGGCGGGAGGCTGATGGCGATTGAGTATGACGGTTTGTCATGTGCATCGCTGCCAGTTTCAGAGTTCCCCATCGACAGTACACCTTTAACTCTCCCTCAATTCATGCTCAAGGATGTGTATGCCACCACGAGCTAAACGACCTTGCCGTCACAGAGGATGCGCGGCAGTGACGAATGATGTCGGTGGATACTGTGAGATCCACCGGCAGCAACACGCCGGCGATGGCTGGCGTAACTATCAGCCAGGAAAAACTCGACAAGACCGTGGTTACGGTCGTCCGTGGGAAATTAAACGGGCCCGTATCATGAAAAGAGATAAATACCTTTGTCAGAACTGTAGACGAGACGGTATTGCCACGAAAGCCACAAGCGTCGACCACATCATTCCCAAAGCTCATGGCGGTACCGATGATGACTTTAATCTCGAGTCATTGTGCTGGAGCTGCCACAGCAAGAAAACAGCAACAGAGAGGACCCGATGAAGAATTTCAAAATTGAATACGTTGATGGCGCTTTGACCGTTCTGGAGACGGATGGTCAGTCACGGATGAATGAAGCCGTACATGGCATCCATTTTGAGCATGTTCAGGGCGGCCGCCCCCTGCTTAAACTGACGATTGCACATGATATTGCTCCGGCCCCTGCCTCATCAAGTGCACTGGATCAGGAGCCTTTAGAGGGTGAGCTGGTAACGGAACAACAGACGAAGGCTCCCGTTGGTCGCCGCTCACGTCATCGTCGTGGAGGTAAGCAATGATGTATCAGCGCACGGATCTGACACTCTCAATGTTCTATGCATCCAGCGCTGATGCAGAGGGAAACAAAGTGGCTACTTTGACGATGCAGGTTATCGCTGCAGAGGCTGGCTCCGTCCAGACCAGCCAGTTGCGCTGTATTACCGATAGCGCGAAGAAAAAAACGTATAGCGTAGGCGAACAATCTGTCAGTAATGGTTCCGATCCGTTGCTGGTCGCGATTGAGAATTACTGGCGTCAGAATACAGATGTCGTCGTTAAAGGATTGATCGCCGAAGTGACCGACTTCATCGCAGGGAACATCAACTCAGTCAGCACCTGGATCGGCCAGTTTGGGATGAAGGTGTTCGAGAACCAGCCATTGGCTGAACGGCTACCAGAAAGCGTACTGCAGGCCGATGGAGGCTCCGCTACCGCGACAGAATCCTGACCCCGGTATAACAACTGGTGTTCATTGAACGTCTGAGATATGCCGGCCCACGCAATGCGAACCGTGTTCGCCGCCGGCGCAGCCGGAATGACGACCTCCACCTCGACTGAGGCAGCTGCTGGCAGGGGGGAGGGGGGATCAAATCCCTGACCCCTTTCGCGCTTCGGGACTGCCCGTTGAAGTCTATTTTTACACGCCAGAAATAAGAAACTTTTTTCCGGAAGGTTTCATCTATCAAAGGAACGTTTATGGCCGGAGGAATTCGATCGTCCGGTGGTGGCCGAAAACCCACTTTACCCACCGGGCAAAAAAGCAAATTAACACGTATTGCGCCTCCCGCTGAGTTAATGGGGGAGGCGGCAATAAGAATGTGGAAGACGCAAAGCAAAATACTCATCGACCGAGGGGTGTTTGAGCTGGAGGACGCACCTTTGTTGCTGGCTTACTGCAATGCTTTTCATCTGATGCTCGAAGCCGAAAAAATGCTGGCCAGCGGACTGACCTCAGAAAGTGAAATGGGGGGCCTGAAAAAACACCCTGCAGTTAATGTCCGGAATGACTCGGTTTCCCAGCTTGCCCGCCTGGGCTCTCTGTTGGGGTTAGATCCGCTCAGTCGTCTTCGCATGACCAGCGGACAAAAGGATCCGGATGATGACGGGAATGAATTCGATGAGTTTGACTGATGGCAACCTATCCGAACGTCAATGCAGCGAACCAGTATGCGCGGGATATCGTTGGCGGGAAGATTCTGGCGTGTCAGTTAACGGTACTTGCCTGTCAGCGACATCTGGACGACCTCGAACGAGCAAAGGATCCCCACTGGCCCTACCGCTTCGATAAAAACAAAGCAGAACGATTTCTTCGTTTTGCCCAGAAAATGCCTCATACCTCAGGGGAATGGGCCCGGCGTAAACTCCGGATTGAATTTGAAGCCTGGCAGAAGTTCGCTCTTGGCGTACCGTTTGGATGGGTACACAAGAAGACAGGCCTGCGTCGTTTCTCTGAAATCTATATCGAGGTGCCCAGAAAGAACGGGAAATCCGCTATTGCCGCTGCTGTAGGAAATTATATGTTTTGTGCAGATGGCGAGCATGGTGCAGAAGTCTATTGCGGCGCCACGACTGAAAAACAGGCATGGAAGGTATTTTCTCCGGCGCTGCAAATGGTGAAAAAGCTGCCGGCATTGCGGCAAAAATTCTCGATAAAACCCTGGGCAAAAAAAATGACGCGCCCTGACGGTTCGGTTTTTGCGCCTGTGATCGGTGACCCGGGGGATGGTGATTCGCCATCATGCGCCATCATTGATGAATATCACGAACATACTACTGATGCGCTTTACACCACCATGACCACCGGTATGGGGGCTCGTGAACAACCGATGACACTGATCATCACCACTGCCGGCTATGACATTACATCCCCTTGCTATGAAAAGCGTACTCAGGTTGTCGAGATCCTGCGGAGAACCCGTAATGGCGAGGAAAATGAAACCATATTTGGGCTGATTTATGGCCTTGATGACGATGATGACTGGACGACTCCTGAGGCATTAATCAAGGCAAACCCCAACTATGGCATTTCGGTAAAAGCAGATTTTCTCCGGGCTAAACAATTATTGGGTATGTCGACGCCCGGGCAGACAAACAAGATTCTGACCAAGCATTTCAATCGCTGGGTAAGCGCAAAATCAGCTTATTACGACCTGAGAAAATGGATGGATGCGGCCGATAAAACCCTTAAGTTGTCAGATTTTGAAGGGGAAGAATGCTGGCTGGGTATCGATCTGGCCTCGAAAGTTGACCTCAATGCCGTGGTTCCAGTTTTTCGTCGTGAAATAGACGGAATAACACATTTTTACTGTGTTTCTCCTCTGTTCTGGGCACCGGAAGAAACCATTTACTCGCAGGAGACCGCGCTGAAGAGTACCGCAGAACGTTATCAGTCCTTTGTCCGGCAGGGGAAGTTGATCCCGACCGATGGCGGTGAAGTTGATTACAGACTGATATTTGAAACGATCCTGAAATTGCGGAATACCGTAAAAATTGCCCAATGCCCCATTGACCCTTATGGCGCGACTTCATTACGTCACATGCTCGAGGAAGAGGGGCTTGAGCCTGTCGAGATAAGACAAAATTTTACCCATATGAGTGATCCTATGAGAGAGATTGAGGCTGCGCTCATCTCGGGGAGATTCCATCATGACGGACACCCTGTTATGAACTGGTGTATTTCCAATATTGTCGGCCAGTATCTTCCCGGAAGTGACGATATTGTGCGTCCCGGGAAGGAAGGGCGGCAGAACAAGATAGATGGTGCGGTTGGTTTAATGATGGGGCTGGGGCGCGCCATGCTTAACAGTTCAGTGATGACATCCGTATACGATGAGGAAGATATAGCATGCTAATTTCAGTTCTGAGTTTTATTGTCGGCCTCACTGGTGCTGGATTGTTATCCGCAGGTGCCTGGCTTATTTCTCCATCAGTGGGATTGATAACAGGAGGGATTATTTGTCTGGGCTGGTCATATATGACAACCCGGGCCTTTTCCTCCGGCGTCAGCAATGGCGGAGGTGAATAATGTTCCTTCCCCAGATGTTCAGGGGCCGACAATATTCGGGTAATAGCTTCTGGGAAGCCATGCTGGGCGGGGTTCGTTCAAGCCAGAGCAAAACTGGCATCATAATCACGCCGGAAACCGCTCTTGGACTTTCAGCGGTCCGGGCCTGTGTCACCCTCCTGGCGGAGTCCGTCGCGCAGCTGCCGTGCGAACTTTACCGGCGGGATAAAAATGGCGGGCGACAGCGTGCGACGGACCACCCGGTTTATGACCTGATTCACTCCCAGCCCAACAGGAAAGACACCTCATTCGAGTATTTCGAGCAGCAGCAGGGGTTGCTGGGGCTGGAGGGAAATTGCTACTCGATCATCGAACGGGACGGAAAAGGCTACCCGAAAGAGCTGATCCCCATTAACCCGAAAAAGGTGATTGTGCTGAAAGGGCCGGACGGTATGCCGTATTACCAACTCCCGGAAGTCGGCGAAATTCTGCCGATGCGCATGATGCACCATGTGAAGGTCTTTTCTCTGGATGGCTATATCGGCAGTTCCCCCATTCAGACGAACGCCGATGTTCTGGGGCTGAATCTGGCGGTTGAGGAGCATGCGGCCGCGACATTCCGGCGCGGGACAACGATGAGTGGGGTGATAGAGCGTCCGAAAGAGGCCGCGACCATTAAAAGCCAGGATGCTATTGATCGCCTGCTGGCGAAATGGACCGAGCGCCATTCCGGTATTCACAATATGTTCTCTGTGGCATTGCTGCAGGAGGGCATGAGCTACAAACAACTGTCGCAGGATAACGAAAAGGCGCAGCTGCTACAGTCGCGGCAGTGGGGCGTGGAAGAGGTCTGCCGGCTCTATAAAATCCCGCCACATATGGTGCAGATGCTGGCGAAAGCAACCAACAACAACATCGAGCACCAGGGCCTGCAGTTCGTGATGTATACGCTGCTGGCCTGGCTGAAACGCCATGAGGGTGCGCTGCAGCGCGATCTGCTTCTGCCCAGCGAACGCCGCGATTTGTACATCGAGTTCAACGTTTCCGGGCTGCTGCGAGGCGACCAGAAGTCACGCTATGAATCGTATGCGCTGGGCCGCCAGTGGGGATGGCTATCCACTAACGATATCCGGCGTATGGAGAATCTGCCGCCAATCGCTGGCGGGGACAAATACCTGACGCCGCTCAATATGGTCGACAGCGCGAAGATCCTTCCTGGCGATAAGTCGCCGACAGCGAAACAGCTGGCCGAAATCGAAACCCTTCTGGCCAGAGCCTGATTATTTCCCGCCGCGCGGGATGACCTGGAAGACAACATGACAACGAAATTAATTAACCTGCCGCACCTGGCAGATATGGTCTTTGGCGTGCCGCATTACGTGACGCGGCAAACAATGGACTCCGTGAAAGCGGTGCTCATCCCCCGTATTCAGGGGATCACCGAAGATGCCGCCATTCAGATGGCGCTGAATCCGGGTAAATCACCTGCTGCTGAGCAGGTCCAGCCCACCGGCGGGGTGGCGGTGATCCCCGTTCACGGCATTCTTGTTCCACGCCGGGGGCAGATTACGGCGATGTGCTCCGAGCTGACCAGCTACGAGCGGATCCGCGGGCAGCTGCAGGCGGCGTTAAACGACCCCTCAATCAGCGAAATCGTTCTGGATATTAACTCCGGCGGCGGCGCAGCGGTGGGGTGCAAGGAGCTGGCCGATTACATTTATCAGTCTCGCGACACGAAACCCATCACGGCGATTGTGAACTACAGCGCGTATTCCGCCGCGTATTTCATCGCATCGGCCTGCAGCAAAATCATCGTCAGCCAGACCAGTGGCGTGGGGTCGATTGGTGTGATCATGGAGCACCTCGATACGTCGAAGATGGAAGAAAAAATGGGGCTGACGTTCACCACCATTTACCGGGGAGATAACAAAAATAACGGCACCCAACATGAACCACTGAGTGAAGAGTCGCTGGGTATGTTCCAGGGCATGATCGACAAAATGTACGAGACGTTTACGGGGTCGGTGGCCGAATATCGCGGCCTGAATCAGCAGGCCGTCATTGATACGCAGGCGGGGCTGTATTTTGGCCCTGGCGCTGTGTCCGCCGGCCTGGCGGATGAAGTCTCTGACCCCCACGCGGCGATCAATGCTATCGCGGCAAAGTATCAGCAACCCCGTCAAAAAACCTCCATTCAGATGCAGGCAGCCGCGATGGATCTGCAAACCAAAATGTAACCCGGCGCAAACACAAACCGCGTCACCTTAAGCAGCCAGCAGGCTGCTTTTTTTATGTCTAAAAAGAGAGAAATAAAATGCCACATATTGAAGAATTGCGTCGTCAGCGTGCGGGTATCAACGAACAGGTTCAGGCCCTGGCAACCATTGACGCCAGCGGCAGCACGCTGACTGCGGAGCAGCTGACGGAGTTTGCGAACCTGCAGCAGCAGTTCACTGATATCAGCGCCAAAATTGAACGCCTGGAAGCCGCCGAACGTGCTGCGGCGCTGGTCGCAAAACCCGTGAAAGCGACTCAGCAGGCCCCCGGCATTATTGTTAAGCAGGAGCCGAAACAGTACACCGGTGCTGGCATGACCCGACTGGTGATGTCTGTCGCCGCAGGCGCAGGGAATCTGCAGGACGCGGCAAAATTCGCTTCAGAAGAGCTGAATGACCAGTCCGTATCGATGGCCATTTCCACCGCTGCGGGTTCCGGTGGAGCGCTCATCCCGGAGAACATGCAAAACGAAGTCATCGAGCTGCTGAGCGACCGTACCATTGTCCGTAAGCTGGGTGCCCGCTCCGTTCCGCTGCCTAACGGCAATCTGACGTTACCGCGCTCGGCTGGCGGTGCAACGGCCAGCTACACCGGCGAAGGAAAGGATGCCAAGACGTCTGAGTCAAAATTCGACGACGTAAAACTGAGTGCCAAAACCATGATCGCCCTGGTCCCGATGTCGAACCAGCTGATTGGTCGCGCCGGTTTTAACGTTGAGCAGCTGGTCCTGCAGGATATTCTGACCGCCATCTCAGTGCGTGAGGATAAAGCCTTTATGCGCGATGACGGTACCGGCGATACACCGATTGGTATGAAGTCGCGTGCGACGCAGTGGAACCGCCTGCTGCCGTGGGAAGCGGGTTCCACGATCAACCTGAACACGGTTGATGAGTACCTGGACAAGATTATTCTGATGGCGATGGATGGCAACAGCCTGATGATCCGTTGCGGCTGGGGTATGTCGAACCGTACCTATATGAAGCTGTTTGGCCTGCGTGACGGCAACGGCAACAAAGTCTACCCGGAAATGGCACAGGGTATGCTCAAGGGCTATCCGATTCAGTATACCAGCGCGATCCCTGTTAACCTGGGCGAAAGTGGTAAGGAAACGGAAATTTATTTCGCCGACTTCAATGATGTTGTCATCGGTGAAGATGGTTCCATGAGGGTCGATTTCTCCAGAGAAGCCACCTATCTCGATGCAGAAGGTAACCCAGTTTCCGCGTTCTCGCGTAACCAGTCGCTGATCCGCGTCGTCCTCGAACACGATATCGGCTTCCGTCATCCGGAAGGCCTGGTGCTGGGTACCGGCGTCCTGTTCTAACCCACCCCCTCTGTTAATAAAGCCCGCATATGCGGGCTTTTCCCTTTAAGGAGAATGTTATGGCTGCGAAAAATAAAGCAGTGGAGCCGGAAGAAACGGTCGTACAGGACAACCATGCAACCGAGACCGCACAGGACAACCATGCGACTGAGACCGCACAGGATAACCGTGCGACCGTGGTCGCACAGGCAGAACGCAAATCCGTTGTGTTCCTCGGTCCGCATAGCCGTTATTCCCGTGGTGATATCGCGTGGTTTGAAGGATCGCACGCCGAAGAGCTGGTTAAGCGCCGTATCGCGGTATGGCCGAAGGATGCCGAACGCGCGCTGAAACCGAAGCCGGGAGACAGCGATTTTGATACTGACATTGGATGATGTGAAAACCCAGCTACGCCTGGAACTGGACTTCACGGAGCATGATGCCATGCTCACGCAAATGGTGAACGCCGCGCAGCGGAGCATCGAGCGTGATTACTACTGCAAGCTGGTCACCAGTGATGAAGAGCTGCAGGCGCTCCCGGAGACCGTCCGCGGATTCATCGCGGATGAAGATATCCGGCTGGCCATTCAGTTTCTGGTCAGCGATGCGTATCTGAATGGCCATACCGGACAGTGGCTGGAAACCGCTGCGGTGAGGCATCTTCTTTTCCCCCTGCAGGAGCATACGCTATGAGCCTGAAACCGGGTGATATGAACTGTCGCATTGCGATTAGCTACGTTCAGTCCGGTCGGGGGCCGCTGGGCGAACCGCTACCGGAAAAGCAGGTTGAATCGGGAAAAGCGTGGGCAAAACGGGAGCTGGTATCGGGGCGAAAAGTCCGCACGCTGGATCAGCAGCAGGTGGTGGAAACCTGCCTGTTTACGGTCTATCCGGGTGTGCTGGTTGATATTGACTGGAAAATCACGACGAAAAATCTGGTTTATACCGTCCGGAATATCGACCGCAAAACGGACCGGATCATTATCACGGGGGAGGCTGACGGGCGGCATGATAGAGCTGGCGATTAAGGGTGCGCTGGAGCGCATCACCGGCATGAATGCGTATCCGCTTTTACTGCCGGACACGGTCCAGGAAGGAGCGACCTTTCAGCGTATCTCTGACCCGGAAATGGTCTCGGGAATGTTGCGAACGGGGATCGTATCTGCCCGTATCCAGGTGAATCTGTACCGTCTCGATGATTACACCTCACTGCTGCAGCTGGATAAAAAAATCTGGACGGAACTGAAGTCCGTCGTTCATGGCCAGCTGGAGGGTATCCCGGTTCAGTATGTGGAGCGAGGCGGTATCCATCAGGATAAAAACCAGCTGACGAATCGTCGCATTCAGTATCGCCTGACCCGCGATTTCATCATTCACTACGTGGAGGACTCCTCGTGATCCGAATGGAAGTTAAAGGGCTGGATGAGCTGGAGCGGCAGTTAATGGCCCTGGGCGAAAAAGTGGCGACGAAGGTATTGCGGGATGCCGGGCGCGAAGCGCTAAAGGTCGTCGAGGAAGATATGAAGCAGCATGCCGGCTTTGACGAAACGTCTGCCGGGCCGCACATGCGGGACTCAATCAAAATCCGCTCTTCCACCCGCAAGGGTAAAGGGAACGCGGTTGTAACGCTCCGTGTTGGCCCCAGCAAGCAACACCATATGAAGGCGCTGGCGCAGGAGTTTGGCACGGTTAAACAGGTTGCAGACCCCTTTATCCGACCCGCCCTGGATTACAACCTCCAGACCGTTTTGCGCGTGTTAACCGTGGAAATCCGAAACGGCATTGAAAACAGGTAGCATCCGCTGCCGTATAAAAAGAGAGAGAAACATGGCTGATAAAACTTCGCCTGAATATGCGATGTTGCCGGCGGGCACCATTGTGAAATACGGGGAGCCTGGCGCTGCCACGTCAGCGCTGAAACCGCTGATTAACTGTAAAGCGCTGGGTGCAATGGGGCAGACGGGGGGCTTTGTCGACTGCACCACGTTACTTGATAAGCAGAAACAGTCCATCAGCGATCTGCCTGACGGGCCTGAAAAGTCGCTGGGCTTCATTGATGATCCGGGCAATACCGATTTTGCCGCGCTGCTGAACGCAGCAGAGGCCCGCAAGACCATCCAGTTATACGTCGAATTACCCAACAAGCGAACAGCGACGATGCTCCTGGCGCTGTCCGGGTGGCAGATGAATGAAATCGCCGCTCCGGCGAATGAGGTCATCCAGATCACTGTTCAGGGTAAACAGAACAAGATCACCTGGGGAACCGTCGCTGTCTCCGGCGGCGCCTGATTAACTTAACCTGTAAACAGCCACCTTCGGGTGGCTTTTTATTTTTAAGGACTACCTGTGAAAGATAAAGATTACCTGTCCACGCTGAAATCCGCGTTGCTTAAATCGGAGCCAACCGTCATTAAAACCGAGTTATTTGGCGCCACCGTATTCATCCGCCGCCTGACCGGGGATTACCTCATCAGCTACGAAGAGAAAATGGCTGAAACCGCAAAAGCTGGCGCAGCGCGCGAGGCATCGGAGCAAGTCATTCAGATCGTCATCGATGCACTGGTTCAGCCGGATGGAACGGCCATTCCGGATGAATTTAAACCCACGGCAGCCGAGCTGCTGAAGGCCCATGAAAACCCCGAACTGCTGGCCGCTGTGGAAAAAGTGAAGCAACACGCAATCGGCAAGCTGGAGGAAGCGGAAAAAAACTGAGTGACTCGCCCTTGCTGGAGCTGATCTTCTGGCTGGCCGACCGCTGGGGCGAGCCTGACCCATCCAAAATTGCCGCATTGCCGGCCAACACTCTGTACCACTGGCGAGCCTACTTCCTGAAACAAGGCACTTTCCGCCGTCCTGGCGATGAAAACGCGCCACCTACCGAAACCACACCTGCGCCATCCCGGGTCGATGATGAATGCGCGGCAGTCATGAGGGCATTAATGTAATGGCAGACGTCGCATCTTTAGCGGTCGGGCTGCACCTGAACGCAGCCAGTTTTAAATCCCAGCTGCTGGGAGCGTATGGCGATGCGGAGAACCAGTCACGACGGTTTAACCGTAATGCCCAGGCGGACGCGAAAAAGACGGAGGACGCCTATAAGAACGTCGGTCTGTCGATATCCGGGATGGCCAGCCGGCTGGCCGGGCTGGCAGGAGCCGGCCTTTCCATCGGCACGATCGTCACCACGTCCAGACAATATGGACAGGCATTATCAGACCTGCAGGCCATCACCGGTGCGACTGCTGCTGAAATGAAAGCGCTGGATCTGGCTGCGCAGGAAATGGGGCGCACGACAGAGTACAGCGCCAGCCAGGCCGCCGAAGCGTTAAAGCTGATGGCGTCGGCTAAACCGGAGCTTTTAAAAACGTCCGATGGACTGCAGAAGGCTACGAACAGCGCGCTTATCCTGGCGCAGGCCGCCGGCACAACGCTGCCCGATGCGACCAGAACGCTGGCGCTCTCCTTAAACCAGTACGGGGCGAGCGCGCAGGAGGCGGATCGTTATATCAACGTGCTGGCCGCCGGCGCGAAGTACGGGTCGTCGGAGATTGTGGATACAGCGGCCGCCATTAAAAATGGTGGCGTCGCAGCCGCACAGGCCGGCGTTGGTTTTGAGCAGCTGAATGCCGCGATTCAGGTGCTGGCAGAGCGTGAAATTAAAGGCGGTGAAGCCGGCACGGCGCTGCGTAACGTCATCCTGAATCTGGAAAAGGGCACGGACAAGAGCCTCAAGCCGTCCGTGGTTGGTCTCAGCCAGGCGCTGACCACTCTTTCCGGGAAAAATCTCTCCACGGCCCAGGCCGTAAAACTGTTTGGCGTGGAGAACCTGAATGCGGCGTCTATCCTGGTCCAGAACCGTTCAAAGCTTGATGAGCTGACCGCTTCCCTGACCGGTACCAAAACGGCGCATGAGCAGGCATCCATCAGGGTTAACAACCTGAACGGCGATTTGCTGGGGCTGAGCAGTGCGTTTGAAGGGATGGTCATTAAGATCGGCCAGAGCAGTAACGGGCCACTCCGCAGCGGGATACAGGTTGCCACGGAGGCACTGAACAGCCTGGCAGACAATTTCAACACCGTCTCCAGCGTGGCGCTTTACAGCCTGATCCCCGTGTTATCCACGAAACTGACTGCAGGGCTGCGGGAGAATATCGCGGCCTGGCGGGAAAGCCAGGCGGCGGTAAAAGCGAGGGCGCAGGCTGATGCGGATATTGCCCGCAAAACGCTGGATTCGACAGCTGCCATCCTGAAACAGAACGACGCTGAGTTTGGCCATTACCGGCAGATGGAGCGGACGGCTAAACAGTACGGGATGAATATCAGTTACCAGGATGAGTTTACCCGGCTTATCCGGCAGGAAACTGAGCAAACGAACCTGGCTAGCCAGGCGAAACTGAAACTGGCAGCGGCAAACCGGCAATTGTCGATATCAGCCCGCGCGGCCTCCGTTGCGGTGGGGCTGGCAAGCGGCGCATTAAATTTAATCGGTGGTCCGTTCGGCGCCGCGATGCTGGCCGGTTCGGGCCTCCTTTACTTTCATGAGAAAGCAAAGGAGGCCAGGCAGTCAGCCATTGATTTAAAAGATGCCGTAGTCGAAACCAGTGAAGCGCTGATGCGCCTCTCGCTTAACCAGTTAAATGTGAAGCAGTTCGACCTGGAGGATAAGTACGAAAACCAGGTCGTGCAGCGTAACCAGCTGATAAAAGAGATTCAGGATGCCGACAGTCGTATCGACAGCCTGAAAGGGTTTGACCCCTTCGGCCAGCTGGAAGGGGTAACAAAAGGCCAGGCGCGTGCACGGGCGGATCTCGATAGCGTTAACGAGGGACTCCGCAAAACCGAGGAAAACATTAAGCGTGTCAGTGATGCAAAAACACTGGCTCAGCTGGGTTTATCGGGAAAAATAACCTCCCTTACGGACGATCTGAAAGGAGCGTTGAGCACGCCCCCCAAAGAGACCGGAGAGGGAAATCCCTGGGGCGGCGATGGCGGTACCGGCACGGGGAAAGGCAGTAAGTCCAAGGTCGACCAGTTCAAAACGCTGCGGCAGCAAATTGAAGAAGCCCATGCGTCCAGCCTGGCCAGAATTAACCTGCAGGAAAAGGACAGCAACAGGGAGCTGCAGGAAGCGGCGAAGAAAAATGGCGCCAGTGATGCTGACCTGCAGCGCGTGCTGTTAATGAATGCAGAGAACTACCAGAAACAGCGACTGGATCTGGCCGCGCAGTATTCCCCCGCCCAGGAAACCCTGCGAAAAGAGCAGGAAGCCAGCCGGGACCTGGCTGAGCTTTTCAAAGCCCGCCTTCTTGATGAAAAAGAGTACCAGGCCGCACGAATAACGCTGGCCAGAGATACTGCGAAAGAGCTGCTGCAGGCGCATGCCGATGAAATCGCTGCGCCGGCACTGGATATCGCCGGCGAAGTTGATCCACTGGTCTCGCTGCGCAATCAGCTTGCGCAGCGGCAGGCATTGCTGCAGGCGTACTACCAGGGCAGCGCGATCAGCAAAGAACAGTACGAAATGCTTATGCAGAAGGCGACGAAAGAATCCGCCGATGCGCAGTATCAGACGTCACTGGAGTTATACCGATCACAGGGAGAATTCCAGAGCCTGGCCGTCGGGTTATTTGAAACGGCCCATGAGCGCTCAAGCAACTTCCTGACGAGCATGCTGACGCGGACGAGAAGCTTTAAGGAGAACATGGCTGACCTGTTTTCCTCGCTCACGCAGTCGATCATAAAAAACCTCGTTGATATGGCCGCTCAGGCGCTGGTCACCAGTTCTGTCATGCAAACCATCATGGGTGTGGTGGGAGCTGGAGTGAGTATTGCAGGTGGTGTTTCTGGAGCGGCTGATGCCGGCGCAGGAACTGCGATTCAGAATGCGGGTAATAACTTTAACTTTCAAATACCGGGTTATGCCAAAGGCGGTGTCTTCGATTCTCCTTCATTAAGTGCCTACAGCAACCAGGTCTACGACTCTCCGCAGTTCTTCGCTTTCGCAAAAGGGGCCGGCGTATTTGGCGAGGCCGGGCCGGAGGCCATCATGCCGCTGACGCGTGCCGGCGATGGTTCGCTGGGTGTACGCGCTGTCGGTGGTGTTCAGAACGCCGGCGCGTCGGAAGGGCCAAAAGTCTATATCACGATTGAAGGCGGAAACACCTCAACGCAGGCGCCGTCTGGTTTTGAGCAGTTTGGCCAGCAGATTGGCTCGTTTGTGGAGAAAAAATACAGGGAGCTGATGGCGCAGGATATGCGACCTGGCGGGATGGTCTGGAATGCAGTTAAAGGGCAACGCTAATGGCTATTGAGATATTCACCTGGAGTCCGCGGGTTAATCCCCAGCAGACCGTTAACTTTCGTGTCCGGAAGGCGCAGTTCGGTGACGGGTATGCGCAGGTATCCGGCGATGGTATTAACACCCGATCACAGGACTGGGAGCTGAGTTTTGTCGGTACGGAGGACTATATCCGCCCGATTAAGCAGTTCCTCGACCGTCATGCCGGCACCCGCGCGTTTCAGTGGACCCCGCCTCTGGAAGAGGTGGGGCTTTTCCGCTGCGAACAATATAAACCGGTGCCGCTGGGCGGCGGAAATTACTCACTTTCAGCCACTTTTATTCAGGCATTTAAACCATGAGCCTTAACGCGAATTATCAGAAGTTAGAGCCAGGCGATGAGGTTCGTCTCCTGGAGATCGATGGCCAGGCGTTTGGCCTGGATGAGGTTTTGTATTTCCACGGCTATAACGTTCCCCATACTGCAGCCGAAATCCTCGCCGCTGGCGGCGACCTGCATAAGCTGCCGGCGAAAAGCATCTGGTGGCAGGGGCGGGAGTATAAAGCCTGGCCATGTGAAATCGAAGGGATCGAGTCATCCACCACGGGCAGCGACGCGCAGCCAACGCTGCGGGTAGGGAACATTGACGGAAAGATATCCGCGCTCTGTCTTCATTACGACGATCTGGCTCTGGCGCGGGTTGTCATCCACGACACGCAAAAACAGTATCTCGATGCGAAGAACTTTCCGGACGGGAATGCCTCAGCTGATCCGACGCAGGAGAAACGGCGCCTTTTCTTCATCGACGTAAAGCATTATGAAGACGATGAGAAGGTGGAATTTACTCTCTCCAGCCCGTTTGCCCTGCAGGGGATGATGATCCCCACTCGCCAGCTGCATGCGATTTGCACCTGGTGTATCCGCAATCAGTACCGCAGCGGTAACGGGTGCGACTATGCCGGCACCCGATATTTTGACAGGAACAATCAGCCAGTTGATGACCCGTCGCAGGATGTCTGCAACGGAACGCTCACGGCCTGCAAATTACGTCATGGTGAAAATAGTGAACTGCCGTTTGGCGGGTTCCCCGGCACCTCATTAATCAGGAGCTGATATGCGTCAGAAAACGATTAAGGCCATCCAGGAACATGCGGCCGCAGAATATCCGCGCGAGGCCTGCGGCCTCGTCGCCCAGAGGGGCCGAGCGGAGCGTTATTTCCCCTGCCGGAACCTGGCCACAGAGTCGAAAGATAATTTTGTGCTGGCGCCGGAGGATTATGCGGAGGTTGAGGAATGGGGAACGATCACCGGTATGGTTCACAGCCATCCTGATGCCACCACCCAGCCGAGCGAACTGGATAAAGCGCAATGCGACGCGACCCTTCTCCCCTGGCATATTATCAGCTGGCCAGAAGGCGATCTCCGTACCATCCATCCGCGTGGTGAGTTGCCGCTCCTCGAGCGACCATTCGTGCTGGGCCACTACGATTGCTGGGGCCTGGTGATGAGCTATTTTCGGCAAACCCACGGCATCGAGTTGCACGATTACCGCGTCGATTATCCGTGGTGGGAAAAGGAGTATCCGGACAATTTTTATCAGGACTGCTGGTATGAATGCGGGTTCCGTGAGTTTGATGGTCCACCGCAACCGGGTGATATGGTGATCATGCAGGTGCAGGCGGATAAGTGGAACCACGCCGGGATTCTGCTGGAAGGGAATATGCTGCTGCATCACCTGTATGGCCATCTCAGCAAGCGCGTGCCGTATGGTGGATACTGGTTAGATAGGACGATGAAAATCGTCCGATACCATTCTCTGTGTTAATCTCTTGTGGAATTTTAACTATAAATCCAAGGGATACTGAAATGAAAAAAATAGCTCTAGCATTGGCAATTGTCACAGTAACAGGCTGTTCGACAACAGTTGTACCTCCCAGCCAAGCTATTTTCGCCTCAAAAGAGCATGTTTTTAAATATCAAGAAAACGAAGGTAATAACGGTAGCCTGACAATCGTTCGTGATTCAGGATTCGTGGGGGCAGGATGCAATGCAACAGTTTATTTGAATGGTGAACGAGTAGCGAAACTGGATCCGAAAGAAAAAGCGACATTTTATTTATCAGAAGGAGAGTGGGCTGTCGGTGCTAATCTTGAAGGTAAAGGACTTTGCAGTTTAAACCGAGAGAGGCAAGAACGATTTTTCAATATTAAAGCTGGAGAGAAAAAAGCAGCAAGAGTTTTTACGGATGCTAATGGCGATTTGGATATAAGGCCAACCACTATTAATTAACTCGTTTCCCACCAACTGGAGCTATTATGCAGGAAATAATGACAAGAATTGAGCTTTCTGGAATTCTTGGCAAAACTTTCGGGAAGGTTCATCATCGGTTGATTTCAACAGTCCAAGAAGCAGGCATAGCGCTGGCTGCAACCATCCCTGGATTTGAAAATTTCATGAATAACAGCAAAGAAAAAGGGTTGACCTTTGCTGTTTTCAAAGGAAAGAAAAATATCGGTAAGGATGATTTAGGATTCCCCGTTGGTGGTGAAGTTATCAGAATTGTTCCTGTTTTAATTGGTAGTAAAAAGGCGGGGCTGCTTCAAACAATTCTTGGAGCAGTTATTATTGTTGCATCTGCTGTCGGCTCTTACTTTGTTCCTGGCAACCCCGTGTCAGCATTTGGTTATAAAATGGGGGCTGCTATGATGCTCGGCGGCGTCGTTCAGATGCTTTCCCCACAGCCCGCTGGCCTGGCACGAAAAGAATCCGCTGACAATAAAGCGTCCTACGCCTTTGGGGGCGTGACGAATACTGCCTCTCAGGGATACCCGGTCCCTTTGCTTTATGGCAAACGCCGAATTGGCGGAGCCATTATATCTGCCGGTATTTACGTAGAAGACCAGCAATAAGTTTTATTCAGTAAACCATCCAATTCAGGCCACCTTGCGGTGGCTTTTTTTATGGGCGTAATATGGCAAATAACATAATTAAAGGGCGCAAGGGTGGCGGCTCAAAGCAGCGTACACCGACGGAACAGCCGGATGATTTACAGTCCGTTGCGAAAGCCAAAACTCTGCTCGCATTAGGTGAGGGTGAATTTGCAGGTGGTTTAACCGGGGAAGATATTTATCTTGATGGCACCCCGCTTGAAAATGCTGATGGTTCGCAAAACTTCAGTGGCGTGTCCTGGGAATTTCGCCCCGGCACGCAGGCTCAGACTTATATTCAGGGTATTCCAGGTACTGAAAATGAAATCAGTGTGGGAACGGAAGTTTCCAGCAAGACAGCCTGGACCCATACCTTTACTAATACCCAGCTTTCTGCCGTTCGTGTCCGCCTGAAATGGCCGTCCCTGATGAAACAGGAAGATGACGGCGACGTGGTGGGCAATACCGTCAAGTATGCGATTGACCTGCAGACCGACGGCGGCGCCTGGCAGACGGTGCTGGAAACCGCAGTCACGGGTAAAACCACCTCCGGTTATGAGCGGAGCCATCGTATTGATCTGCCCCAGGCCGGCAGTACCTGGACGCTACGCCTGCGTAAAATCTCTCCGGATGCAAACAGTGTCAAAACTGGCGACGTGATGACGCTGCAGAGCTATACCGAAGTGATTGACGCGAAGCTGCGTTATCCCAACACCGCGCTGCTTTATATCGAGTTCGACTCCAGCCAGTTTAATGGCTCCATTCCGCAAATTTCCTGTGAGCCGCGTGGGCGCGTGATTCGTGTGCCGGATAACTACAATCCGGAAACCCGCGAATATACCGGCGTCTGGACCGGCGGGTTTAAATGGGCCTGGACGGATAACCCGGCCTGGATCTATTACGACATTGTTATAGCTGACCGTTTTGGTCTCGGTAATCGTCTGAGCAGCGCCAATATTTCGAAATGGACGCTGTACCAGATTGCACAGTACTGCGATCAGCTGGTTCCTGACGGGCGTGGTGGTGACGGCATGGAGCCGCGCTATACCTGTAACGTCTATGTTCAGGAACGCAACGATGCTTACACCGTGCTGCGAGACTTTGCCGCCATTTTCCGGGGCATGACCTGCTGGAACGGTGAGCAGATTGTTGTGCAGGCTGATATGCCGCGTGATGTCGATTTTACCTATACGCGCGCCAATATTATCGGCAAACCCCGTTATTCGAGCAGCAGCAGCCAGGTTCGGTACACCAACGCCCTGGTTTCCTGGTCTGATCCGGATAATGCTTATGCTGATGCGATGGAGCCGGCGTTTATCCCGGAACTGGTTTCCCGCTACAGTTTTAACCAGCTCGAATTGACCGCGATTGGCTGTACGCGCCAGAGCGAAGCCCACCGTAAGGGGTTGTGGGGCATACTGACCAACAACAAAGACCGGGTCGTTGAGTTTGATGTGGGGCTGGACGGTCGCATTCCTCAACCCGGTTATATCATTGCCCTGGCGGATGAGTTGCTGGCCGGACGGGTCAACGGCGGGCGGATCAGCGCGGTGAATGGCCGGGTGATTACTCTGGATCGTGATGTGGATGCCAAACCTGGCGACCGTCTCCAGCTAAACCTGCCATCCGGTATCTCACAGAGCCGGACCATTCAGGCTGTTAACGGACGCCGGCAGATTACGGTCACAACGGCATACAGTGAGACGCCAGAACGGGAATGCGTCTGGGCCATTGAATCTGATGACCTCTTCCTGCAGCAGTACCGGGTCACAGGGGTAAAAGAGAACGGCGATGCCACCCTCACGATCACCGGCGTGTCACATGACCCGGATAAATTCGCCCGCATCGATACCGGCGCTATTATCGACCAGCGCCCGGTTAGCGTATTGCCGGCGGGCAACCAGTCACCTCCTGACGATATTGTCATCACATCCCGCTCGGTCGTGAATCAGGGGATCAGCGTCGAAACGATGCAGGTTAACTGGTCAGCGGTCAGCGGCGCTATTGCCTACGAGGCACAGTGGCGCCGTAACGACGGGAACTGGATTAATGTGCCGCGCAGCTCGACCACCTCGTTTGAGGTCAGCGGCATTTATGCCGGTCGTTACCTGGTTCGCGTCCGCGCGATCAATGCGGCGGAGATCTCGAGCGGCTGGGCGTATTCCGAAGAGAAAACCCTGACCGGCAAGGTCGGCGAGCCGCTGGCACCGCTGGCGCTGGCAACCCGTTCGCTGGTTCATGGGGTCCAGGTTAGCTGGGAGTTCCCGACCGGCTCCGGGGATACGCTGCGCACGGAACTGCAGTACAGCAAAAATCAGGACGGCAGTGCGCCGATGCCGTTATCAGACGTGGCCTATCCGGGGAAAAGCTATCAGCAGATGGGCCTCAGTATGGGCGCAGAATTCTGGTATCGGGCGCGCCTTGTGGATCGTCTGGGCAATGAAAGCCCGTGGACCGGCTGGGTCCAGGGGATGGCCAGCGATAACTTTGATGACTACTACGAAAACCTGACTGACGCGATCAAGGATACGGCTGCCTGGGAGGAAACGCAGCGCACCATTAGCGAAACACAGGAAGGTATCCGCAATACGCAGCAGGAACTGGAGCAGACCGCTGAAGCTCTGCGTAAGGAAGCCGAAGACCAGGCGAAGCAGGTCAGCCAGGATATTGATGCATCGGCGAAAAGCATCACGGCTGATGTTGACGGGAAGATCTCCGCCGTGAATAAAACCATCACGGATGAAATCACCTTAGTTAATGAGACCCTCGATGCCGATATTGCAACAGTAAACCAGGCTCTTGATTCTGGTCTGGCTCAGGCAAACAAAGGCGTTCAGGAGGCAAAATCCGCCGTCGCAGATGCGAACAAGCAGATCGCAACTGTGAACAAGTCGCTGACCGACAGCATCACCCAGGTAAGACAGTCAGTCACCGATACGGCTGCGGAAATCAACGCCACCATCGACCTGGAGATTGCCAGGGTCAGCAAAACGCTGGCCGACGGCGATGCCGCATTGAATGCGCAGATAAAGACTGCCGAAAATGGCCTGAAGCAGTCGCTGTCTCAGGTCAACACCACGCTGACCAGTGCGGTGAAGCAGGAGACCGCGGATCGTATCGCCGATGTTAACGCGAAGGCGTCACAGGCCGCTGATGAACTGCTGGCGGCAACGCAGGGGATTGAGGCGAGTATCGAGAGCCTGACTCAGGTGATGAAGACCGCCGATGAAAATCTGGCGCGGGAAATGTCCAGCCTCGCTGCCGGCGCTAATATCCAGTTCGATTCGCAGGTTATCTGGCATTTCAACAATCAGACGACTGAGGGCTGGACCGGCAGCGCCGGCGTACCGGGTGTGTCACAGGATGGCTGGTTACGCCCGGCGGACAGCGCCACCGATCCGTACATTACCTCTCCTGGTGGGCTGGCTGTCGATGGTGCGGCGTACCGTTTCATCATGCTGCGCTTTCGTAAAACCGGCAAACCAGTCTGGGCGGGTGAGATCCGCTGGGTGTCTGCCGGCGAAAACTTCAATAACACGAAGCGATACATTGTTGCTGAGCCGGAATATGCCGATGGGGTGGCAACCCTGACGGTGCGTGATATTCCGTGGACAGGGAACATTGATCGTATTCGCCTGGACCTGACGAACCAGCAGGATGCCAGCAACTTTATCGAATTCGACTGGATCGCCGTTGGCCGGCCAGCACCCGGCGCCAGTACGGCGGCTCTGCAGGATGTGCGAAGTACGCTGAGTAACGCGCTGACCGCCGAAGCGCAGGCACGCAGCACGCTGGCGGCGCAGATGCGTGGCTCCTATGATGGGAGCGATCTGGAGAAAGTCACCTCCGGGCTGCTGTACCAGGAAAAAACCGCACGCGTTACCGCCATCTCGGCGGAAGTTAAGGCCAGAGAGTCCCTGCAGACGCAGTTTAACGACAACAAAGCTGCTGTTTCTGGTGAACTGAGTTCTCTGACGACAGAGCAGAGCGCGCAGGCGAGCCGTATCGGTGGCCTGGAAACCAGCCTCGGGAAAAAAGCCGATGCGGCCGCGCTGACGTCCCTGACGCAGAAAGTGGAACAACAGGGCGCCACGCTGACATCGCAGGGCGCCGCGTTAACATCGCTCACTAACCGGGTTGGCCAGACGGAAACGGGCCTGGCTGGTACGAATGAGGCGCTGAGCGGGCTGCAGTCTGTTGTTACCCGGCAGGGTGACAGGATAACCAGCCAGGGTCAGTCCATCACGAAACTGACGAGCGATTTGGGCACGACAAATGCCGCGCTGGCGAAGAAAGCCGAAGCGGCTGCGGTCACTGCCTTAACGCAGCAGGTAGAGAAAAACGGGCGGGATATTCGCAGCAATACTGACAGCATCACCAGCCTGTCGAATCAGCTGGTCAATGGCCAGCCGAATAGCTGGTCCCGTCGGATCTATCCTGTGCAGCTGGCTAACGCCGGGACAGTCCCGTCATTCAGCGATGTTCGCGCTGTGGCACCAACGGTAGTGGATGAAGTGGCCGACGCGGCCAAACTGGACTTTACATCCGCCGGCAGCTATCTGATCGCGCTGTATTCCTGCCAGGTGAAAGTGGCCGCAGATACCACCATCACACTGGCGCCCGGCGCCAGGGTTTTTGATGATACCGGCGCCATATTTGTGAATGGGGTGCAGGTCGCCTGGGGTAACGCCAGCTGGAATACCGTCAGTTTTGAACTGAAAGCCGGCTGGAACACCGTTGAGTTTCTGGTGAATCAGTGGACCGGCCAGGCGTATATCAACCTGGGCCTGAAGCTGTCAGACAAGGTTGCCGAGATGTACTCCGGTCTCGGGGTTTCCGCGCTGGCAAACGCAGCCGGCGTGCTCAGCTCGAATGTCAGCCAGATTGGCAACGATGTGGTCAGCAATTCGCAGAGTATCACCCAGCTCCGGAATGCGCTGACGCAGACAGACGCGAACGTGGCCAGCAAAGCGGATCAGACGGCGATGAACTCGCTAACCGGACGAGTGGAGAAGACGGAATCCGGGCTGACGGCTGCTAACGCCAACATTACCTCGCTGAAATCCGCTGTACGGGCCGGAAACGCATCAGGCGGAGATTTAATTCCCAACCCGACATTTGACCCGGCTTACGACCAGATGGGGTTTAGCGTCGTATCCACGACGGCTGAGGAGGTCCCTCCTGGCTGCCCGTATGGTTATGCGGCCAGAATTGCCAGCCGGGATCACCATCCTAACTTTGCCGCGTTCCCGGCCACGCTTAACGATGTGATTGAGATCAGCGCACTGGTTGCCTGCGGCGCCGGCACGGCGAATTTTAATCTGTATGTTGGCACCGCCGTTCGGCCAGATACGAGCACCGGTGCGCCACTCATGGCGGGGGGCGGAAAATCACCTTCCGCGACCTGGCAGAGAACCACCTGGCGCTTCAAGGTCACGCAGGCGATGGTGGACAGGGGTTATATCCGCCCGTTCCTGCAGATCTCGCAGAACAGCCCGTATGGCACCGTATGGTTCGTTACGGACTGGCATATGCGAAATGTGACAGCGGCGCAAAAGGTTCAGGATACTGCGGATGCCACGGCGGCGGCGGTTGACTCCCTGACCACCAACGTGACGCAACAGGGTAATCTGCTGACCTCGACCGGCAACCGGACAACCCAGCTGGAAAACGGGCTGGCAACCACCAATGCCGCAGTGGCCAAAAAGGCTGATGCGACAGCGGTGCAGAATTTGACCAATACCGTCACACAGCTGGGCAACGATCTGACTGCTGCGAACAGCGCCATCACGAAACTGACCGGAAATCTGGCGAATACCGATAAAGCGCTGGCGCAGAAAGCCGATGCGACTGCGCTGGCCACGCTCGACACGAAAGTGACGCAGCAGGGTAAAACGCTGGAGAGCCAGAGCAATTCGCTGACGAATCTGTCGAACAGTCTCTCGCAGGTTGCGGCAGATATCGATGCCAGCGGTCAGATACCGGGTAACCTGGTCGTGAATCCCTCATTTGAACGCGGGCTGGATGGTTATACCGGGCGGTCAACCGCGACCAGTGTGGTGGAGGTTTCCGCTCCTCACAGCGGGACGCGGGCGCTGAAGGTTGATCCGGGGAATGTGACTCCGGGGCAATACATCCCGTTTGTTCAGGGGCGAACCTATGAAATCGGGGTGTGGGTCAAGGAACCCGGAGCGACGACGGATAATGGCGCGGGGAACAACAAGTTGCGGATCGGTAACTCTGCCGGCCAGCCGGTCTTTGAGCGTCCGTACAACAGCGGCACGGTGGGGACAAACTGGACCCTGGTTTCCGGTCGCTGGAAAGCGACGGAGACAGCCAGCCTGCCGGTGACGCTGAGTAACTATCTGATTAGCGGCAGCCGCTACTTCGATGATTTTTACGTCACTGACGTTACCGACCGGGTGGACATCGATGCCACCGCCGGCGCCGTTACCGGACTGACGAGCCGGGTCAGCACAGCGGAAGGGGCTATCACCTCGCAAAGCCAGCAGCTGACGAACCTGCAGAACAGCCTGAACACGACCAACAGCAATGTGTCGAAGAAGGCCGATGCAACGGCACTGACTTCGGTCGATAACCGGGTGACAGAGGCAGAAGGGAAACTGACCACACAGAGCCAGCAACTGACAAATCTGGCGAATGTGCTGACGGCCACCCGCAACGCTGGCGACAACCTGATCCCGAACTTTGATTTTCTACAGGGCAGCACTGCCTGGGATATTCAGTATCCAGCCGGTGTGACCTTTGGCGATTTCGGGGACGGGAAAGCGGGGGTCCGGCTGAACCGGACGACTAACACCAGTCCGGGGATCTTCTCCAACAACAACAAGCCGGTGCCGCTGAATGGCCAGCGCAAGTACCGCGTGGTGGTGAAGGCCAAAGGTGTTTCCGGCGCGATGAGTCTGCTGATCCGTCGCCAGAACAAAATCGGCCAGACGGACAGTACGTATGAGGATAAAACGGTCACGCTGACCACTGACTGGCAAACCATCACCTGGGAAACCGGATTGACGGCTGCCGGCGCGGACGGGCAGAACTTCAAACTTTATTCTCATCCGACAAACGGTGAAATCTGGCTCGATTCCGTCCGCGTGTTTGATATCACCGATGAAACCAACATCAAGGCGACCAGCGATGCTGTTTCGTCTCTGACCGGGACGGTGACGAACCAGGGGAACACCCTGACATCACAGGGGCAATCCATCACGGCGCTGAATAACGCGCTGGAAGGGGTCAAAGGCGATGTGGCGAAGAAGGCTGATGCGTCGGCGGTCAGTTCACTGACCAACCGGGTTACCCAGACTGAAAAGGATATCCGTAGCCAGGCTGACAGCCTGACCAGCCTGAATACATCGCTGAAGCAGCAGGCGACACGGGGAGCCAACGTACTGCCGGACGGCAGTTTTGAATCCTATGCCGTCGGCGATGTTCTCAGTAATGCCCGCGCCGTTATCACCAGTGAAGCTGCGCACAGCGGGACCAAAAGCCTGCGTGTGACGCGCAGTACGGAGTACAACCCGAACGCGACGGATAATAACGATACCCATATCTTTTCAGGCATGCAGGTTCGCGATAACGCGGTCTATTACGTGGAGGCGTGGGTTAAGTTGCCGGCTGGCTCGACCGCCGATCCGACCGTTTATATGGTGCTCGGATTTTCCTTCCAGGATTCTGCCAGTGGCTGGTCGTGGCCTGGCCTGAACGTGAAAGTCTCCGAGTTGTCGGTGGACAACTGGACAAAAGTCAGTGGCTATCTGACCAACAACCGAACCGCGCTGAAACAGGCAATGGTGAGGATCTCCATCCCGAACACACCAAAAGTTCGCCTGGGTGACGCCTTCCTGATTGATGATCTGATCATCACTGACGTGACCGATGCGAAAGCGGCGCTCGATGCCGCCGATGCGAATGCGCAGGCGCTTTCCAGTCTGTCCGCGTCAGTCACGCAGAACGGGAAGAATATTACGTCTCAGGGCAGCGCGATCACGAAACTGCAGTCGGATGTGACGCAACTGGGTAAGGATATCAGCGGCAAGGCCGATGCCAGCGCGCTGACGAATCTGACGACCCGCGTGACGGCTACCGAAGGCAGCCTGAAATCGCAGGGAGACAGCCTGACCAGCCTGCAGAACAGCCTGAACACGACTAACAGCAATGTGGCGAAGAAGGCTGATGCAACGGCGCTGCAGAGCCTGCAGAACACCGTTGAACAGCATGGCAGGGATCTGACCACGCAAAGCAGCGCGCTGACGAACCTGGAAAACAACTTTTCCTCCCTGGCCGTGGGCGGGACCAACCTGATCCGCAATGCGGACACACTGGAAGGATGGAGCAGCCGCCACGCCACAGAGACCTATCTGGGCGACCGCGTGGCCTACACCCGACTGGCGAAAGGTGCATCCGGTTATACCCAGCTGGATGAACAGACGCTGGACGTTACCGGGCGTACGGAATTTGTATTCAGTTTCTATGCGAAAGGGGCTTATGACGGGCAGGAGATGGCGAGTTATTTCTATAACCCGTCGAACACCACCACCACGGAAACCAGCCAGGGCGTTAAAGGCGGGGCCGGTGACGGCAAGGCGGTCACGAAACTGACCACCGCATGGGCGCGTTACTGGGTGAAATGGGTTATTCCTGCCACCAGTGGCACCAAACGGCTGATTGCCGCGCGTCTGGAAAGCGCGACGTCTGCCGACAAAGAAGTCTGGCTCTGCCGCCCTCAGCTGGAAACCGGGACCGTGATGACCGACTGGTCACCGAGTCCGGATGATGCGGCCAGCGGTATTACCGCGAACACATCGGCCATTAACAGCCTCACCAGTCGGGTGACGAATGCCGAGGGGCAGCTGACCGCGCAGTCTCAGAGCATCACGAATCTGCAGAACAGCCTGAACACCACCAACAACAACGTGGCACAAAAGGCCAGCGCGCAGTCGGTGAGTGATCTCACCAGCCGGGTCACCAGTGCGGAAGGCAAAATCACCTCCCAGGGGCAGGCTATCACGAAGCTGCAGGGCGATTTGAGCAGCACCACCGATAAGGTCAACACCAAAGCGGATCAGACGGCGCTTAACGCGCTGACTGGCCGGGTGGAGAAAACCGAGGCAGGCCTCACGGCAGCCAACAGCAACATCGTCAGCCTGACGGCAGCGGTGAGCGCCGGGAATGCTGCCGGGGATGATTACATCCCAAACCCGTCATTTGATCCGGCGTATGACCGCATGGGTTATGACGTGGTGGAGACCACTGCTGCAGGTGTGCCGGCTGACTGCCCGTTCAGGTATGCCGTCCGGCTGGCCGGGCGAGACCATGTGCCAAAAATCAACAACATCGCTGTGACGCCGGGCGACGTTTACGAAATGTCTGCTCTGGTAGCGTGTGGTACCGGCAGCGCTGACTTTAATTTCTACATCGGTCGGGCCACCACTGCTACTGGTGGTATTGGGGCGAGAGCGTCCGGGGGAAACACCAAGACCACCACCGCGTGGAAACGAGCCACCTGGCGCTTTACTGTGCCGGCAGACACGAACTTCCTGCGACCGTTCCTGCAGGTTAATCAGAGCAGCCCGTTCGGCACTGTCTGGTACGCTGCCGACTGGCATATGCGTAACGTGACGGCGGCGAACAGTGCGCAGAAAACCGCAGATGCGACCGCAAAAGCGGTGGATTCATTGACCACCACGGTTAGCCAGCAGGGCGATACGCTCAGCAGCATCGGCACGCGGACCACCTCGCTGGAGAACAGCCTCCGGTCGACAAACGATACGGTGAGTAAAAAGGCTGACACGACAGCGGTGACGCAGCTGCAGGGCACGGTGACGCAGCAGGGGAATGACATCGCGGCAGCCAACAGCGCGCTGACAAAACTCAGCAGCGATCTGGCCACGACGAATGCGAATGTGAACAAAAAAGCGGACGCAAGCGCGATGAACACCCTGCAGAACCAGGTCACGGAGCAGGGCAAAACACTCAGTGCGCAGGGGGATTCTCTGACGCAACTGAGTAACAGCCTGAGCCAGACGGCAGCGGATATTGACGCCAGCGGGAAAATGCCGGGCAACCTCATTGTCAACGGCAGTTTTGAGCGCGGCGCGGCGGGCTTTACCGGCTGGAGCAGTACCGCGACGGTGGCCGATTTACAGGTTCCGCATTCGGGAAACAAGGCGCTGAAAATGTCCGCCGGCCAGTCGAACCTGGTCGGACAGGAAATCAGTATCACGCAGGGCCGTACCTACCGCATGGGGGTATGGGCGAAGCAGGACCCGGGGACCACGATTAAAGATGCGGGTAACACGAAGTTTCGTGTGGCCGACAGCACTGGCCTGCTGGTCGGCTCAAACTACGGACCGTTTAGTTCTGGCTGGCAACTGGTAACGTTTGACTGGAAAGCCACGAAGACCACGACGGCCAGTTTCCAGCTGACGACCTTCCTCAGCGCGGGGGCAATGTATTTCGATGATTTCCATGTCCTCGATGTTACGGATGAAAAGGATATCGCGGCTAATGCCGGGGCCATCTCTCAGATGAATACCCGCGTCACCGCTGCGGAAGGGGCTATCACCACCCAGGCGCAGCAGTTGACGAAACTCAGCGGCGATCTGGCCGTCACGAATGCGGCGGTCAGTCAGAAAGCTGAGCAAAGCGCTGTCACCGGGCTGACCACCCGGATGACGTCTGCCGAGGGTAAACTGGATTCGCAGTCGCAGCAGCTCACCAGTCTGCAGAACAGCCTGACCACGATGAATACGGAGCTGGGTAAAAAGGCTGACACGTCCGCGGTGAGTTCACTGACCGGTCGCGTAAGCCAGGTGGAAAACACCATCACCAGCCAGTCGCAGAGCATCACGTCGCTGACCAGCACCATCAATACCATCCGCACTCAGGGAGCTAATCCGTGGGTTGACGGTACGTTTGAAAGCTACAGCGATGGCCAGGTGCTGGGCGGGAACGGCACCGCCGTTGTGGTGGCGTCTCAGAAATTCACCGGCGGTAAGAGCCTGAAGTTGAGACGGGATGAGAACAACAGCGGCAACAGTGATAAACAGCTTGGCACCTGGCAGTCAGTCCGTGAGGACGCGAAGTTCCGGTTTGAGTTCTGGGCCATGATGCCGGCGGATCAGGCGCCCTCATCCGGGTGGACAACGCTGGTCGGTATCCAGTCGCAGAATGCTGCCGGGCAAAATGCGTGGCAGGCGGCGGTCACTGTCAGCGAAGCCTCTCTGGGCGCGCGCGATAAGTGGGTGAAATTCACGGGTATCGCCAGTAACAACGGGGCGGGCAGAACACGCGCGGTGGTCTGGATCTCCACCCGTGGCGCCACCGGCAACGGTACCCCTGGCTATTCACTGTATATCGACGATCTGGTCATCACGGATGTTACCGATGCGAAAGCGGCACAGGATGCCTCTGACGCGACGGCGAGTGCCGTGAGCGGTCTGACGGCTCGCGTAACGGATGCCGAAGGGAAAATCACCGCCCAGGCGCAGCAGCAGACGGCACTGGCCACGAAAGTGGATAATGCCAACTCCCGCGTCGATAACATGGCGAAAACGCTGAGCGACAGCCAGAGCACACAGGCCAGCCTGAATACCTCGCTTCAGTCGCAGATTGACGCGCAGGCGGCCGCCAACATCAAAAACCAGACGACGCTGGACAACACGATTAAATCGGTGGCCAGTATCACCAGTACCCAGCAGACGCATGCAACGGCACTGGAGGCGCTGGCAACGCAGCAGACGACCCTGACATCCAGTGTCGGGGACCTCAGCGCTTCCGTTCAGAACACCGCCAAAACCGTGGCGGATGTGAATGGTACGGTGAGTTCGCTGTGGTCGATGAAGGTTGAGACGGTTAACGGGAAGAATGTTGGCGCGGGGATTACGCTGGGCAGCAATGGTGAAACGAGCGACATGATCCTCTACGCCGACCGGTTCTCGCTGTTTAACCGTAACAATGCGACGGCAGTGCCGGTGATGATTGCCGAAGGCAATGAACTGTATATCGATACGGCACGTATCAAAAACAGTTCCCTGACCTCAACCAAAATCGCGGACGGTTCCATCACGAACGCGAAGATCGGCAACGAGATCCGCTCGAATAACTTTGTTGACGGGTCGCAAGGCTGGCGTATCGCCAAGGATGGCTCTTCGCAGTTCAATAACGTGATCGTTCGTGGCAGGGTCGAAGCGAATAGCGGCGTGTTCCGTGGCACTGTCCAGGCGGATGCGTTCATCGGTGACATTGCGGTGGCAAAAGGTTACGACAGCCTGACCTTCCGCCGCAACCAGACGGTACAGCGGAACGGTGCGTATCAGAACAGGGGGTATAGCATGACAGTGGTTCTGGCATGCACCCTGGTGTGCCAGACCTATGGGACGGGCAGTGGCCTGGGGTATACCTCTGATATTACGTTCAACATTGGCGGGCAGGAGGGAACCCGCCGTATCTTCGTCGATGCCGGTAATATCACAGCTGGCACCACGGCCTTTGAATTGCGGTTTGCCGCGCGCCTGGATGCTGACTACAACAATGTCGGCTTCTTTATCAAGGCTACAGGTCGAAATGCCGCGATTGATTACACCTGCACAGTCGAGAACATCACCGCAACCGCCTTCCGAACGGACAGCAGTTCATTTAGCTAACAGAGGCCCCACCAGGGGCCTTTTCTTTTTCCAGGGAAAACCATCCAGGAGCAACTTTATTATGGCGATGTATGAAGTCGGCACCGTCACGGGTGCAGCGTCGCAGGCACGGGTGACAGGTGCGACAACAAAATGGTCACAGGTGGCGCTGGGGATACTGCCCGGGTCGATTCTGGTGGTCTACCGCAGCGGTAGTGCTGACCTGTATGCGATCAAATCCGTGGACAGCGACACGCAACTGACGCTGACCCGGAATATCACCACCGCATTTTCCGGTGCCAGTTACGGCATTATTACCGCTGAAACCGCCAGCACCTCGTCGTTTGCTAACCAGCTGGCCAGCGCATTTGCATTCTGGCGTAGTGTGGTGGAGGGCTGGTCGATGGCCCTGACCGGCAGCGGCAATATCACCCTGACTGACCCGATCACAGGAAAGCAGGTAACCGTGCCGGCGATAGGCGGGATGGCGAAGGCATCGGATCTTAACGCGCTGGCAAAACTCACCGGAGGAAACAAACTCGACGGCTCGCAGGTTATAACCAGCGATAATGCCGGTTTTATACTCGGTAAGAACTCAGATCTGGCTCTGCTCAAAAAACAGGGGCAAGGCGGGACAATTGCCGTTGGCTCGGGAACACCGTTCAGGGTTCAGCGTTCAAGAGCGACCACTGTATCCCCGTCAGATACCTTTGATGACATCCTCGTTATTGGCACCGATAACCAGACGACGTTGCCTGGTGGATTATCTGCTGGCGGCAACATCGATAACACGTCAAAGGGGAAGGTACTGACGCAGGCAATCGAACTGTCAATGAGTACACCTTACATTGACTGGCACTACAACAGCAGTAGCGCAGACTACACGGCGCGCATTATCCACGACAGGCAGAACCGGCTGAATTGTCTGGTGGCAAGTTTTTGGATCACTGACGGGCGTATCACGGCATCATCCACCATGCCAGCCAATCCATCTATTGGAACGCAGCTGACCTCCAACCCTGTCAGATCCATGATGCAGGGGCGCGGGGCTTACGGCGATGTGGACGGCGCTTACGTGCAGATGTACATGGAGGAGCAGGTAGGCACTGAGCATCGGTTGGTGCTCTACGCGGATGGCTTCGGGCGCACGGACGCATGGATATTTCGCGCTGGCGGCACGATCTCAACTGGTAAGGGTGACGTCCTGACCACCGGCTCAGATGTACGGCTGAAAGATGCCTTCACGGAACCACAGGAAGGGGCCTCCAGGCGTATTAACTCGCTGGGAGTATGCGAGTTCAACATGAAGGGCGAAACACGCCGGAGGCGTGGATTTATCGCCCAGCAGGCTGAAAAAGTTGACGACTTGTATACCTTCCCCGGCATCGAGCAGGAGATCGATGGTGAAATATTCAGGGTAATGAATGTTGATTATACGGCGATTCTGGCAGACCTGGTATTAACAGTACAGGAACTTCGACAACAGGTTAATGACTTAATGAAGTAAAGTCATATATAAGTTGCCGTTACGGGAGAGGAGGGGATGATACCGAATTTCCTCAGGATTGAAACCTAGGTTGTAACATAAATATCCAGAAAAAAGATAGCATTGAATGATGGCTGTAGGTATTTGATTAATATTACTACATGGAACCCAATTAATTGGGTGGGCATTATTTATGTTTAATGCAAACACCTTACTTGGTCGAGCGTATGAACCTTTCAGGTGTATTTTTTAAATTGGCGATGGATAATGCTTGAGTTTTAAGCTCTGGCAATTAATCATCACCGCTCTATGTGGTAAAACATTTTTCCTCAGCCATAAAATGTTGTCTAAAATTATTTGTTGTTGATGTTAAAAATCATGTCAATAGACAGATCACCATAGTCTTTTACTATTCTTGGATATTGGAATTGACCATCGTGAGTGACAATTGAACTTAGGTTTTTATTTATTTTCCGACAGGGTTCTTTATCATTGTCAGCTAACTGGTCGATGGTAAATACTTGAGTTATAATAGGTGACGATGATGGAGTGTTTCCAGTAGTGATTGATATTTTACAAACTGTCCCATTGTATCTTTCAAGTTCATCATGGCTAAAAAATAAAGATGCTTTTTTTTGAACCTTATTAAGGTAAGCATTAATAGCATGATTTACGTCTTCTGGGTTTGAATCGAGATTATTTATCTTTCCATGTTCTAGTTCACTAAGGTATTTTTTAATGTCAGTTGATGTGTTTGTTTCATACGACGTAGACTTAGGAGCAATTAAAACGTTAACATTTGCTGATGCTTCACTGATACAGCAGAAACACAAAAAGCTAAAAGTTAAAGATCGCAACATATAACACCCTCACGAAACTGAGTAAATCCATTATAGTCATAAGATTATACGAATGTTTACTTATGACAGGTTCCCATCAGAGATGATGAGAACCTAAAAATATACTACTAACGATTGTATCGCAACTGGTTAGCTGTATCTTTGTTTCGACTATCACCCCTTTGCTTCAAATCTCGATGAGACTCAACCGCAGCAGTCTCCCAATCGCCACGGTTTACGGCAGCATTAAACTTGGGAAATTTAGATTTAAGTTTAGGTACTCCAAGGTTAAAACCCATATCTACCAGTGCAGTTTTTCGTGGGTCGGAGAAACTATCATAATTAGGGTAAAGGCCACGCAACCCTGTTTCAGTTGTTTGAACATCTTTGATACACAAACCAATGACATCAGCATTTGAAAGATGAATACTAGGAATTGCTTTGGGGTTTTCTTTAAAATAATTAAATGCAGAAGCTATATCAGCTTTTGATACAGCGATTTCACTTTCCATATCATCGCCGTGCAAACGGACAACTTTTGTTTTATTGAATGGTAAAGCTTGAGCCATTGCAGCTGAACCTAAAAAATGCCCAATGCCAACGGTAATGTTACCTTCACTGTCACGATACATTGTATTGATGGAGCCTTCGTGATCCTTCAGGTTGTTAACACACATTGACATATATCTACCGTTATAATCTTTAGTGGAAGAGATGTCGACCCATGTATTAGCTGTTAACCCAGTGTGTTGATTTCCTGCTGCACCACCGCTCCCTCCTTCATTATAAGAATGGTCATCGCCATCATAACTATGGATGGTACCATAAGGTGTATCATGGTCATGCCATCCAGGACCTTGGTTTGAATCTTCAATGCTCATAAATACCTCTTTGACGTTTATAAAATACCTAAAAAGCACTGTATTTATATACAGTAAGTGAAGATTGCTCCTTCAAACACTCATATGTCAATAACGTAATTTGAGAATTTGTAGAAGCCTACATTCAGGCTTTTCGCGGGATATAGTAGATTTAAAATGTGCTTCTAATGCCTGATACAACGATAAATCTCCAAAATTTGGTGAAAATAAGAATTCCATAGGTTTTTTAGTGGAATATTCGGAGTGACCTGTTCCCCGTTGACTACATATGCTGAAGTGAGGAATGTGTTCCCTTGGCACGAAGCGGACATGATGGCTAGGTTGAAGATATGCTGTGAGTGATAAGTGGAAGTTCGCTCAATCCTGAAAGCATCAGGAATGAGTGCAGATCCATGGATCGCCATGTTCGCTTTCACTCGGAAAATGCGGATGGGTTCCACGATAGACATCCCCGATCCTTTCAAGCTTTCGTAATCTTTCCGGTCACTGGCATCCGTGAAACGTATGGGAATAGAGTGCTGAAACGAGTCAATGTGAAAGGGGAGAAATTAATTTATATGAACGAAACAGCAGGCGTGAGATCTGTACTAAGATCATGACAAAACCAGCCAGTGGTGTTTTATCCGCCTAAGGATAATTAATGAGAGCAGTTATTGCAATTGTCTGTCTGACATCTGTATCTTGCACTTCGCCTTACCCAAACGCCATCCCTGAGCCTGAGAATGATGACTCAATAAGAGTGGAATATGATAAATATACTAGTATTGCTGACAATAAATATCTTATGGCTGCAAATCAGATAAAAATATACGAATTGCAGTTACGGCAGAAAGAACAACGACTGGCGACACAAAAATATTCGCTGAGTGATATCAGTGCCGCCGGCGCTCTCACGTCAGTGATTGCAGCTGCCAGCGGGGCTCTTAGCACGGCGCTTTATGCCGGTGGGATTTCAGTCGTCGGGGGAGCTGTAAGTCAGCGATATAATTACGATGTTCAGCTCCTTAATTATCGTACCACCCGACAGAAATTAAACTGTATCTATCGGTCGATGACAGATATAAGTACGCAGCAACTGGCTATTGCAATCGATGATAAAAATAACCCTTCGGTTATTGGAATTTTAAAACCTTACCTAAACAGTATTATATCAGATATTTTATTTGAACTTGAATCAGAACAGGCTGCAGTTAATCTAATTGTTCCAGATATAAATTCTATTACCGAGGCATTTAAAGAAAGGGATAGTGCAAAAAAACACCTTGAGTCTTATCAACCAGGAGTGTTCGGTAGTAACACTAACTCAGTTCTGGATCTTGCAGAGCTGATTCGCACCAATATCAAAATGTGTAAATCATCACCTGCTACTGCGCCGGTAGCTGCAGTTGTGGCAGCTAATGCTGTTCCTTCACCTATACCGTAAGGCGGAAGCGCCGCTGATAACGAGGGCAATAAAAAATGAAAAACATCAATAAATTCATACGAAAAATACCCCCTAAGGTAGCAGTATTAACTACCCGCATATTTCTACCACTGGGGGTGCTTTCGCTTGTCAGTTCCTGCATGCAATATGCACATTTTGCTAATCAGGAGGATCGTATACTTACGCCGGATTTTAAGGACACATTTGATATCCCGCCTCCCCCAGACGGTTGGACCGGAAGAACTATACAGCTGTGGGCGACTTCGTATCATACAACACGACCCATCTCAGATAAAAACGGCGTCCCATTCCGGGATATTAATGGTGTACCGATATCCGATAATGTAAGCAAGAAAGACTGGTGCCTAGGTGCTCAGGAAGGATCAATCAAAACCACCTTTAATGGAAAGGAGATAAGAATCACAGATGATGGAACTTTTATTTCAAAAAGATCATATTCCATCGATTGCGCCTTAGTGTTAGGAAGTAAAAATTATGATTCTTATAGCCGCAGCTATCATATAAAAACAAATGCTCCGTTTGGATTGGGAATTTATAATTACTTTCTGGTTCCGTACCGGAGTATGGCTGTCCATTTGAATGACAAGGATGGTTTAAAATTAAAAAGAGGAGATGTGCTTTATATTAAGGATGTTACTAAAAACATAGTAACAGATCCCTATACAGGTAAGAAATTCAAGCATGATGGATATTTTTTTGTCGCAGATGTTGGTGGCAAAGTTAAGGATAACCACGCTGATACCTTTTGTGGCTTTAAAGAAGACTGCCTTCCCCCGTTTACAGGCGGAAGTCAAGACAATCATATACTTTCTACAGCTCTGATTATCACTGACCCAGCAATCAGAGAAAAGCTAAAAAGAATGCACTTAAAAACCAGCTACAAATAGTAGCAGATACAACATAGACTCCCTCTGGGAAAAGGAGTCTATGGTCACTCCCGTTTTTGCAACACTAATGTTAACGATAGGCTCGCTTGCTTGAATATATCTGGCACCTACATGGGATTTTATTCCCGGCCTCGATGAGTTTGGTGCCTGATAGACCTCCAGATAATATTTAGTAGTTGTCAGCTCACCAGCTATCATCCCATTCAGAAGAGGAATTGAAGTAGTCATCATCTGAACGTTCATAATTGTTAATTAACTCATTCAAATGGCGACGTTCTTTTACCGGTCTGAATTTAACCATTTCACGCAACGTAATTAATGCTTGATTTATATTTGAGTATCTCAATGTGAAATCTTCCAATAAAACAGAGAATTCACAGCATTGGGCATATAAGCACAGCGCACCACGCCACCAATCATTTTTTAAATAATGAATGATTTCTATTGACCGATTTTGTATTAATTCTAATGATGCTAAGTGTTCCTGATACCTCAGATGACCAAAAGAAAATGTATCAGATATTGGATCAAGAATAAGTATGTTACAAGGGTCGATGAGTTCAGCAACTGCCAAAGAGCATGTGGAGTCCTCATAATTGAAACTAGGATCATTAACTAAAAAAGAAACAAGCTCTTGCTTAGTTGCTGTTCTTAAAGTCTTTGAATGCATAGCGAAAGCAATCTTATGAGATGCCTTGATTAAAATACTTTGCGATAATTTTGTACGTTTAATATCTTTAAACGTATCATAAGAACCACACAATAACTCTAATCTTTTTGTAAAAATTTCACTCTCACTAGAAGGGATATCAATTCCTTTTTCTGCTAAATCACAAAGTAGTGTTGCTAATAATGGCGTTCTGACAATGTCAGATATTTTTTTTGCCTTGATATTTTCAATTATAATCTCACTTAATGCTTGGTTTTTATCTTTAAACCATGCCTGAATAAAACTATATAGCTGAGTTTCACTAAAAGGCATAAGTGTAATACCTAAGAAGTTAATTTCAGACAAATAACTTACGCAATCCCGGCTGGATATTAGTAGTTGAATGTTGTCAAATTTTGTTTTGAAAGCGTTAATTGCCTCTATTATTCCAGGGAATTTTGCATAAGCTTCATCCAAACCATCGAAAATAATTTTTTTCTTTTTTTTGTTTCGTAAGTGAATCTCAAGTTTTTCTATATTTTCTCGTGTTGGGTCAAGTGATTTTGAAATCAAAATCATGCTCATTAAAATGTCATAATTTTTTGATTTTGACTCAATATTCATATCAACTTTATTTAAGAAGCGATTTAAAGGTAAGTATATAACTCCTCTATTCCCTTCTAGTTCTAGTTTTCTCGCATACATTTGCAGCGTTGTTGTTTTTCCAGCCCCAGCACTGCCATACACAGCTATATCATGCTGACAATCGAACAGCCTGAATGGTGATGTCGAGAGACCATCTACTACTCCCATACTATCCAATAGTATCTCTTTAGAAAATACTTTCTCACTATCCTCCAGTTTATTTACAAGTATATCAAGAACATTTAAAGTGGTTTGTGTATCATTAAGAAATCGAAATATATCAATATTATTGTCACCAGAATTTATAGCTTGTATATCAAGTTTGTATTTTTTACATCTATCATTAAGCCATGAGTTGATCAGTTTACTATTGAATGCATACTCAATTTTGGGTTCTTCTTTATATTCATCCTTCAATTTATGTATTTCTATACTTTGTAACTGCGAGGTTTTGACCTTCTTAAAGCACTCAACAATTTTTGGCAATAAACTCCTCGCATTTGTTTTTGCAAGATCTTGTAGCTTACTCGCATTTACAAAGTTAGTGAACTCATCGATGGAATTTTCATGAAAATTTGTTTCTAAACAGTTTTTCAAGTAAGTCACGCTATTAACCATTATACCAAGGTTAGCGTTCTCTAGCTTATATGTAGAAATATTATTAATGCTTGTATCTAGTTCTGAAATTGCTTCCCTTATAAAGGAGATGTTACCTGCCAACAACTGATTAGCTTGATCTATACTCTCCTTAATTTTCTTATTTTCTTCTGAAGAAAAAATAACCAGTTCATTGTTGTATTTTCTTAGGATCGAAGTGGCATCTTGAATTAGAGGTTCGATAGTAGTCAAGGATTTCAATGGTTTATATACTGTTCGTTCAAACCATTCCCATTTGCTTTGAGTAACATAAAATTTATCTGACTTGATAGTAAATATACTATTTAGTAACACATTACTATCTATTGTCCCCATGAAAAATGCTAGATCGCTATAGCAATCAAGTTCTTGTATTGAATCTTGTTGATTTAAAGCAGACATTAGTTCTATATTGCACAGCTGATTAATGTCTTGTACACTGAATATGTCATCTACAGATAGTAGTTTCTCAAGCAATGTTGGTTTATGTTTTTTCAATAAATTGATAACTAACGGGCCGTCCAAGATTTCAATTTTTTTTCCATCTATTTTTAGCATGCCATGAATTTCATCAATTAAACGAATGCTTATTTGGAATGGGCTTGCTAAATATACTTGGTCAGGGATTACTTCTTCTCCATTATGCAACTTGATAGGATTTGTTAAACATTGTCTTAATTGAAAAATAAGATCCCCGAGGATTGTTTTCTCCGATATATTTGACTCCTCACCAATTTTTTTTGATTGGATTGCGTAACTCAAAGTTTTGTTCACCGGCACTTCAACAAATGCTATAAGGTCTTTGCCTGATTCATAAGGTCCACCGTAGAAGTCAACACGATAAAAACCCATAGATTCAAAAAGTGGCTTTATAAGATATTTCGAAAAATCGTCTTCCTTCATTTTTTGCATAGCTTTCAGGTAAAGCAACTGATTAGTATCTTCCATCTTCATTTACTCTGTAGTTTTCGTGTGAACAATATTCTTCATACTAATCATAGGGTACACTGGTGGTCTATATCTTTATGTGAGATCTATTAAAAATATCTGTAAATTTTATACTTATTGAAATATACGTTTGAAACATAGACTTCTGCAGTGCGCTTTTACGGCATCTTTTACCCTGATTTTTCACGCAACGCGCCGGATGCTTCCCGTTCCAGACGGATCCTGGATGGCATTGATGCCCTATGATGCTCAGGATCTGATCATGTCGCCATCGTTCATTCCATTTGATTAGGATTTCCTGTCAGCATTGGCTAGGAGTGACAAATTTGTCAGTCCCACCGTGCCTACCTGCTGCCCCGTAATTCTCGCAGCAATCGGCAGATCATGGCCTCGTTCCTGAATATCGTCGCCGGCATGTTTAGTGCCTATTCCCTGAAGTACTGCAGCGGGGCAGCCTCAGACGCCATCACGTTTTAGCCGTGACAGAATTGGTCTGCGACACTGCCACCACAACCGTTAACACCTATCTTTCGGAGTCCAAAGGCGTGGCGAAGGAAGCCGGGATGCAGAAGCGCATAGATGTGGAAAGCCTCCAGCACATCCGTGGGGGCCGTAACCCACGCAGCTGTCGTCTCACGCATGGCCTGGCCCTGCCGTCGGATGAGAGCAGCGCGCTATTACGTGCCGCGGGGTTGATGACTTCAATATAAGCCTCCGCGATGCGGCGATGCTTAGATGCTGTGTAAGTATCCCGTATAACCAGACCATTTTATATTGGTATCAACATCGATTGAACTCGCAGCACTTAGCAGTCAATCAACATGACTAACATGACCATGTTGAAAAGATTACTGCAAATAAGTATCTACAACGCTTGTTATGACAAACGCGCTGTAATTTTAGGATCAACTCCTTCATAATTAAGCCGCTAGCATTTATGTAACCATTTGATAATTATAAGTTCATTTATTCATGTTTGTTATGAAAATCGTTTATATATCCTTGATTATGAAGTAAAAAGCGCACGATTTAAAATCCCTCGGCGTTCGCGCTGTGTGGGTTCAAGTCCCACTCCGGGTACCATTGGGATAAAAGCAGAATAATCAAAGCAATAAGCAGTGTCGTGAAACCACCTACGGGTGGTTTTTTTGT